>Ga0304729_1000062_pt1 | contig 72310 bp, 73 predicted proteins | sample C_131016_MF_Meta_FD_190475 | JGI IMG/M metagenome (GOLD analysis project Ga0304729, IMG submission 190475) | Freshwater microbial communities from Lake Croche, Canada to study carbon cycling - C_131016_MF_MetaG (v2) (version 2) | ecosystem: Environmental > Aquatic > Freshwater > Lake | place... | reverse complement strand
ATAAGTTAACAAATGATCTTTCCGATCACGTAGATGCCATTGAGAGAAATGCAGCATTGGCCAGAGCAGAACTAGACAAGAGGATTGCTCTCATTGAAAAAGATCTTCAGTGGTTAAAAGCAGGAAAAAAGTAAGATGGTGCTAAGAGATAAGACAGGTAAGGTATTATCTCGCTCAGAAGGCGAGGCAGTCATGAAGAGCCGAGGTGCGATAACCATATCGATATATGCCGCGCTTCTAGCCATATGCACCCTTATTGGCGGAAGCATCAGCGGTAAGGTATTGTCAAACAACATATTGGCTTCAGACACTTGGGCGTATTATCAAGCTAAGTCTATCAAGCAAACTATCTTTGAGCTTGAGCTTACTACAACGACCGATAAGGCTTTAAGAGAAACATATGGATCATATGTAAGAAAGCTTGAAGACGGTCGCTTAGAGCTGTATGACAAAGCTAAAAAGTTAGAAGCTGAGAGAGACGAAGCAAAGAAGCGAAGCCCGTACATGAGCTTCGCCTCGGCGTTTCTTCAGATAGCTATAGTGCTAAGCTCTACAGCCATACTCGCCGTGAGTATGGAGATGTTAATAGCTTCGATAGTTATTGGAGTAATTGGATCCTTGCTATTAGCAAACGGCATATGGTATTTCTTTATCATACCATGGATATAATCGCGCTTAAAATGGGCATTTATTCTTTTGTTTATTTAAATGTTTTATTACTGAAAATGATGTTCCAAAAGATGCCCTGTGATTACCGTTTTTATATTTTAAGAGTTCGGCTTCCGTTACAAGATGATTTTTATATTCTATATTAACGTCTTGTATAAGTGGTATAATATGTGCAAGTGGTCTTCCAAGAGGAAGATTAATTGTATATTCTTCTTCCTTTATAGGAAGCATTATATTTATATTTGTCTGACTATGTATATCAAACCTATTAATACCTGGAAGAATTAATAAATTTAAATCATCATTGTTCCACGTTGCTCCCATCTCTATAAAACTCAAACCGGTTTTTTCTTTTATCATCCATGGTGATGTGAGTTTAATATTATGATAGTCTTTAAATGCACTATTATACTGTTCAGGACCATGTGATCCGGGCTCATCACCACTGGAATACGCGTATTGATATCCGTCTTTACTTACTTTAAGTATTAAATCTGTCCAATGGGGTATTATAACACCTCTTTTATAGAGTTCAATAAAACCAAAACAAAGTTTCATTGTACTTGGGTTAAGTCTATTTTGTGCTTGCTCTATAGTTTTAGCTTTTTTAACTGGAGGAATATCTTGCCACCAATCCGGAACATGCATATTTGCCGGTGTTAAAGGTGTTATTTCATAAGCCGTTGGATTAGATGTAAAGCAGTCTACAACTACTTTTTTGGTTTTGTTAAAAACAGAAATCATTTTAGTACTTCCTTAAAAAGGACATCTTTTTTCATTCTCTTTATTCTTCTTTAAAATCTTTAATAAGGATCGACTAGCTGTTCCAAATGTAATCTGCGGCATTCTATTAATTTGATTACAATAATCATCACTAACAAGATGACACTTGTATGATATATCAAGATCATCTCTAAGTGGTATAATATGTGCTAATGGAATCCCCATATTTAATTTAATAGTATACTTATTTTCTTTTATAGGAAGCATTAAATTTAAAGAAGTTGATGAATTAACATCAAATGTTGTTATTCCATGAAGGAATGTAGCATTTAAATTATCATTGTTCCAAACTGCACCTATTTTAAGAAAAGGTATACCACTCTTTTCTCTAAAGAACCACGGAGAGCTTAATTTAATATGATGAAAGTCTTTAAATGCATAGTTATATTGTCTTTTTTCATGAAAAGTTGGTGAAAAACCATGTGAATAAGCAAAACTATAACTTTCTTTATCAACTTCAATAATAGTATCACACCAATTCTTTATTATAACACCTCTTTTATACAGTTCAATAAATCCATAACACTTTCGCATATTATTTTCTATACCATCCATAGGAAATAGAGACCCATCAATCATAGAAAGTTGTATATTTGCGTCTTGTACTGAATTTATTTTTCTATATTTAGGTAATGAATGCCACCAATCGGGAATGTTTTCTGCTGCTTTAGTTATTGGTGTAATTTCATAAGCTGCTAAATCACATGTAAAGCAGTCCACTACTATCTTTTTCTTTTTATTAAAGATACTAAACATAATAAACTCCTTAAATTAGTTCGGTAGGAACGAGTATGCATCCCCTTTTCAGTGCACGGGTTCCAAAGGTTATGAGGCTTTTCATCCTCCCCGACCTCGCTTGAGCGGTGCGCATCACTCCACCTATGGGAGGCTAAGCGTTACAAGCCGTGTCATCTACACTGCCTACCGAATTCTGGAGCGGGCGAAGGGGATCGAACCCTCGACAGTCAGTTTGGAAAACTGAAGCTCTACCACTGAGCTACACCCGCAATTAGTGAAAAAGTTTTGTAATATCAAGATCACCAAAAAGCCATTTACATAAGAGTGCAAACCAAAAGATCTTTAATACGAAATCAAAGACTCTGTCTAGTCTTTTAAAGATCTTGTACATATAGTTTCCTTATAGCTACTCTTCTCTCTTTTTTTGTCTTTCAATCACAACGTCGATACGATCGATCCAATCGCGATGAATAACACCAATGAACCAACTATTTTTATCAAAGTATTTATCTGGTTTTTTTTGTTCATTAATGTATGCTTGTTGACGAGTAAGACGATCAACATAAGACTTCATGGCTCTTTTTTGCCATTCGCTTTCTTGATACTTCTTTATCAGATCTTTATCTGTTACAGCCCATACTTTAAACAAGACCCATACTTTAAAAGTATTCCAGGTATATTTTATCCAGTTCTTCATATCAAATCCTCATAATATTGGAGCGGACGAAGGGGGTCGAACCCTCGACATCAACCTTGGCAAGGTTGCGCTCTACCACTGAGCTACATCCGCATATCTCTATATATCTTAAGCTGCTAGTATCTCTTTAAGCCTATCTGCGGCATAGCTAGCAGCAAAAGCGTTAGGCTTGACAAGAGGAACAACATTGCACATTCCCCTAATGTATCCGGTAGCCTCATTAATAACACAGGAAGAACCATGAAGTTCATCTGGGTTGATATCAAGATGCACTTCCACATGTCTATCCTCCAGTACCTCATCTAGTTTCATATAGAGGTCAGCTATCTTGTAGACCTCATTCATAAGTCGAAGGCGTGGCTTGTCTTTCTGCTGGTCAAAGTCGCGCTCGCGCTGTACCTCACCAAATATCTTACAGCCACGGTTACCACCATAGTGCACGACTACAACAAGCGTGTAGTCCGCGTACCACAGGCCCTTCATGTTAAATCGTTCGGAGTCACCACCAATATAGATCTTGGTCTCTGGAGACTGAGCTGCAATGAACTCTTTTACCTCTTCTATATTAATCTTCTTCATGGTGTACTCCTTTATTATGGAGGACCCGAGAGGACTCAAACCTCTAACCTCCGCGTTCGTAGCGCGGCGCTCTGTTCAGTTGAGCTACGGATCCTTAATGCACTACACAGTGTGTAGTCTTATCCGGGCTGAACAGTAGTACAGCCTTCGGGTTAGTTACTTTTATATCGTCTATTTTAATTGAACCCTGCTCTATCAGTCTACGGGCTTCAGACTTACTCTTTGCAAATCCAACTACAACCATACTGTCGATAAGGCTAATGCCTTCCCAGAGTAATAGATCTTCAAACGTTACTTCCATCGTAGTACCCCATCATTCTTCTGATAAAATCTCTTAATAAGTGGTAGTGTTCTTTATTATGCCACTTAGAAGGCATGTATGACCATGTGTCATACCAATACTTGGAAGACTCTGGATGACAACCTATAAGACCGACATTACCCTGTATGACTGCCATAGGATCATCATTCTTATACTTTGCTATTGTGTCGTAATTTCCAGGTCCTACTATAGCACAACCATCATAAAAGTACATCTCTTTTTTATCGCCAAGCCATTCTATCTCAGCAACTGTTCCATAACTTCTTGTGATGTCAGCATTAGGTCTCTTGATATATTGAACAGCGTCTATGCCACGCAGAATATCAAAATAATTAGAACCAGCCCAGTAAGCACCCATGCATATTCCAAGATACTTTCCTCCAGACTCTACGTACTCGTTGACGATAGCTGCTTTCCTCCAGTGAAAGAGCTCGTTAAATTTATCAGAATCCCCTATGCCTCCAGGGAAAACTACCAGATCAAATTGTTTGAGAAATGACAGAGTTATGTCTGTCTCGTCAAAGTAGTGACACTGATGAAAGTTGTCCACGGCCAGACATATGCCGAGAGCACTGTCTTCTGAGCAGAAAGGATGATGCTTGTATATCCCGATCTTAGCCATGATGTACTCCTATAATCGTATTTATAGGAGATGGCACCAGTGTAGGGAGTCGAACCCTAGCTTGCGGTTTTGGAGACCGTCGTGCTACCGTAACACTTCACTGATATTAGAGTAGGAACTTAAAGATAGAGACTGCAACAGCTGCAAGAACTACCACTACAACTACCTCGATCTTATGGGCAGTGCTTAATTGGTACCACTTCTTCTTCTCCGCCTCGATGACACCAGCAACAACCTTATTACTGAGGATAGAGTGGCTGTCACTTATTCTAGAGTTAAAAGTCTCAAGAATATTTAGAAGCTGCTTGTGCTTTGCCACCTCAGTCGTAACATAGTCGACAATGTTTGCGGCATTACCGATAAGTTCGAGATGATGATCTGGCGGAACAGGATCTGTGCTGAGTGCTTGCGCAGCAGGTTTAAAATCTGTTTTGGCCAATGTGTCTAGAGCAGTCTTAAGGGCTTGTTCGATGCTAGCATTATCTGACATGTTATAACTCCATTTGGTTTCATGATATATTTATATGGCGACCTGTAGGGGTAACGATCCCCTCATCTCTAGCGTGACAGGCTAGCGTCTTCACCGTGCCGACTCACAGGCCAGATATTGGAGAGGTAGATGGGATTCGAACCCACATAATCGCGTTTTGCAGACGCTGTAGTCACCATTCCTACGCACTACCTCAAATAAGCTGAGCCTCACGTTTTGGCTCGAATGTTGTCCAGGATTGCGACAAGCTCCACCAAACATGGTCGACACTGGGTGGGCATATGGTACCTAGATCAATTCTTTCAAGTCTATATTAAAACCTTCTATAAATTGTTTCATTAGTTTTGCTGGTAAACTCCAGTAGTCTATATAGTAGTTATACTCTAAAGTGTTTTCTGCCCACTCTTTAAATCTTATAGATTTTTTTAATCTAATTTTAGCTTTCTCTGATGTGTGTTTCCAAAAATTGGAATCCATATTATTATTGCCAACATAGTTAAGCGCTATAACGTCTTGAATTTTTTCAATTTGAATTTTATGATATAAATTCATATATTCTGGTATATCATATTCACTTAAAAATTCATTTGTTAAAAATTCTAAAAATATTTCAATAATATTGGCATAATAATGTAAAGATACTCCTCCAGCAGGTTCAAAGAAATATAATTTATTTCCAAGATATATTATTCTATTGTTCATTACTTCTTTTCTATAGTATGAATCCCAACTTATAGACCTTGTTTTATCTAATTCAATTTCTGGATTAATTTTCTTAAAATGTTTAGTCGCTTCTTCTTTAGAAGTTATATCATTATTATAAAGATAGCCAAAAGCTTTTCTATGTTGAAGAGGTATACCAAACATCCATCCATTTTTATGATAATATGCTGATGTATAATTTTCGTTATATTCTTTATAGTCAGGATATATTATAGCTGAGTTAACTGTATAGAGTTCAGGAATACTATAAAGATTTGACTGTAGTTCTTCTTTAGGAGGTGTACCCCTACAATCTATTAGATAGTCATACTCGTATGATAATTTCTCACCTATAACAATTACTTTTTTATTTTCTTGTTTTATATTTAAAACTTTATCATGATATTCTTTAAATATAGATGAGTATTTTTTAGACAATTCTTTTACTATATATTCACTTATTTTCTCTGCATTTACATGACATGCTGGACTATCATATGAAGCCGTAAAATCTTTACCAAGATTATCTTCCCAAAAGATTTTTAATCCCCATCTAACTGTCATGTCAACGTGTATAGCATCTTTTAGAACATCAAAGTTTAAAACGTTTTGTAGTAAAGTAAATAAAATACTACTCGTGGCCTCACCTACAGCAAGCACATTAATTTCAGGATCATGTATACAATCTATCTGAATATTACTATTTTTAAACCGATTAATAATCGAGAGTAAAGCTATTGAACTTGCTGTACCTCTACCTATAATACCAATTTTTTTCATATGTGCCTCTATAGTTAGATTTATGGTGCCGGATGTCGGGATTGAACTGACAACCTACCGCTTACAAGGCGGTTGCTCTACCACTGAGCTAATCCGGCATTATAAATTGTGCATTAAAAGATAGCGCTATTCTTCTATTATTAGTGTTATTCTTTTCAACTTTATGCATTAGCCAAGATGGAAATAGTATAAGTCTTCCAACGACCGGTGCATAACTTACTATAGTTGATTTAAGTGTTCCTGTGAATGGAAAGAAATCTGATATAAATGCTATATTTGGATTTAAAAATACTAAGTTACCTTCATCTCCATTAGTTTGATAATAATAAACACCAGATATATCACATCCATGATGATTATGTTCAGAGTGTCTATCACCATTATCATGGAAACTAATCCAACTTTCAATATAATAATTGTATTCAATATCGTTATGATAGTTTAAAGCTTTACGATAGGCATTCAGATTTTTTATTATGATATCTTTTAGACTAATAATTTTAAATTCTTCTATATAAAGATTATTTTGATTTGGTTTATAAGAAGTTTTTAACTCATCTAATTTTGAAATATTATCTGCATTCTCTATTGATGAGGTTATCTCGTTTTGAACAAGATTTAAATCATCTGCAATAAGATCGGTAAAAAATACTGGTACACCAAACCAATTCTCAATATACATTAATTCTCAAACCTAGCGTCAAATGCTAATGATACTCTAATATGATTAGTTTCGTTTCTTTGAACTCTATGGATTAGCCAAGATGGAAATAGTATCATCCTACCAACAATGGGTTTATATGTTACAAATTTTGAATCTTTAGTAAATGGAAAGAATTCTTTAAAAAGAAAGGTGTTGTTAGGATGTGTAAGAACTAAGTCACCATCATTGTGATTAGTTTTATAATAGTAAACACCAGTTATAGAAGAACCTACTGTATGGTGATGATCGGGATGATAATCGTTTGGAAAGAATAAATTAATCCAACTGTCTAAAGTTATTTTATTCGGTGAATTAAGATTTAAACTTTCTATATATTTTTCTATATGAATTAAAGCAAGTCTTTTAAAGTTTACTAAATTATATTTTTCTATATAAAGTTTATTATCCATATAAGATGTTGACTTAAGATATCCTGTTTCTATATCATCAGCAATATCTAATGAGTCAGATATTTCTTTTTGTACAAGAGAAAAATCTTCACCGGTAATATCTGTATAATATACTGGTACTGTAAACCAGTTCTCAATTTGCATTGAAGAACTCCATATCAGACATGGCTTTGTCGTCGATCCAGACGTCATAGTCTGGCTTTCCGACTCTTGCAGTTGTGAACTTACAACCCCAAGCATTCAACTGATACATGGTCAAGTGATTCCAGTCCTTGCCGCTAGAGCTTCCCCTAGCAGTCCAGTAATGGATCTCATGACCTTCATCAAAGAGTTGATTGAGATAGTCGATACGGGACTGGATCGGAATTGAATTCTCATAGTCACGATTAGTCGTGACGCAGATAGTTCCATCGATGTCAACCATATACTTCATCATCAACTCCTAAACTGGGCGGGAGGCCGGCTAGAACACCAGCAGATTACGATCTGGTGTTTCCATCCAGATCCTCCCGACATTGGCTATAAGCCAAAATGGCTCCGTGGGTAGGATTCGAACCTACGACCAATTGATTAACAGTCAACTGCGCTACCGCTGCGCCACCACGAAATAAACTTGTTTTATTTATAAAAGATTATTTATACTAGTTATTTTTCTATTTTATGTCCATCGATTATAGGCTTGCAGGCAATCTTTGATATCTCAAGTAAATGCCCAGAACCTATTGTATATAGTCCGTTGGGTGATTGAGTTACAACCCATTTATCTCGAAAGTCGTTTGCCTTTTTAGCAACCTTGCCAGCAGGGTTTGGATAACTATCCCAATCAAAAGGCCACATTTGACTAGCACCTAGTTTAAGAAATGCCACAGCATTTTCACTAGTCGCCATTGTTTTTTTTGCTATATCTAAAAAATCTATTTTTTTACTAGGGTTACTAACACTTTTTAAAAACTTATCAACAGTTGTTCGTGTTGGTGGTATTTTTTTCATAGAAGATATTTTATAACCAGCTTTAACCATAGCTTCATATAAGGTTAATTTGGGGTTTGTAATATAACTACTAATCAATTCTGGTGGCTTGTTTGAAAACAAAGCGTATAAAAACTCTGGTGGGTGTGTTGATAAAGATTCAACAGCCATATCATCAAAACCATTTTTGTATTTGCCAAATAAAGGTTCTATAATTTTTTGATCTGGTCCACCAGCAGGACCTTCATAGTACATACCAAGCTTTACTATAGGCAACAACCTATCAATCAAATCTTCTGATAATAAAGGCAATTCGCCATGATCCATACCAACAAATGCTTTGTTATCTGATATAAAAATAACACCTTGAGGTGCAAATTTAAATTTACCAGAAAGATTGTTATTTTTTAAATATTTGGTTAAGTCAGTACTAAGTGCCATAACATTTTCCTTTAGCTTCTCATGATTATGAACATCCAGATCAAACTTTTCATAAACTTTCATCATTTAGAGAACCATCAGGTTCTTATGATATGAATAAACCAAGAGAACAATTGGGTGGTAAAACATTAAATCATTATTTTGTGAAGCCTGATGGAACACATAATTTTAATCAATCGTAAGATATAAATTGGTGATAGTTTTTCTTGTGTCAGGAAAACTACCAAACCCCGCATACGCAGCCCATCCCACTTTTCGCGTATGGCGGAGGCAGCTATCTGTGGGTCTGCCTATTTGGTCAGCGTGGATGGATTTGAGCTTGGAGGATTAAAATAATTTTTAATTGCATTAGCAGCTTGTTTTCCATATTTAGCACCATAAATGGCCCCTGCACCAGTAGCTAATGGCTCAGTCACAGGAGCGGCTGGTCCACCTAGTGAACCTACAGCAGCACCTAAAGCAGCACCTGCAGCCCCACCCACTACTTTACCGGCTGTTGTGACGACATCATCGTCATCATCATCTTCATCAACTATTTTTTTTGTTTTAGCAAATTGTTTAAAACTTTTCATGTTGATCTCCATGTTTCAGTTTATTTATAAAACTAAAACTTGATTAGTGATAGTTTTTCTTGTGTCAGGAAAACTACCAAACCCCGCAGCGGCAGCCCATCCCACGTTTCGCCCTGGCGGTGGCGGGTACAATTTCCACTAGTGGGCCCGCCATATGTATTTATTGGTCCGGGCGGTAGGATTCAAACCTGCGACAAAGAGATTAAGAGTCTCCTGCTCTACCAACTGAGCTAAGTGTCCATTATAGTAAATTCTGAACTAGTACCATAAAACTTATCCAAGCCCATAAAGTATTAAATGCTACTAGTGTAGGCAATAACTTTTTATTACTTGCCCAAATTAGTGTCAAACTTGTTATTAGTGTAAAGAAATAAAGCCACCATAGTTGGATATTAAAAATCAAACCAGGTACAATGATGATTGCTTTAGTAAACCAACTAGCAAATTCTACAATGTTATAGTCTGTCCAGTATTCTTTAGTAAACCACATCTTGTAAGAGGATTTAATATTCTCTATACCAACACGTTTATATACTAATATAGTGCAAACAAGCCATATAGTAGTTGCAATTAATATCTTATCTAATGTCATTGGCACCTCTATATTTTGGTGGGGAGGGTTGGATTCGAACCAACTGCGTATCTATGTGCCGGATTTACAGTCCGGTGCCCATCCGCCATCTGAGCAGCCACCCCAAAAATTCACCGTCCAAATTCAAATTATATCTTCAAAGATACTACATAAAATCGAATTTCGGAGTCGGGTGCTTCCCTTCCTCAGCCATTGATCAGGTTGTATTAGGATGGCAAGATGGCCCTATCATCCATTAGTGCATGCGTCCATGCACGGTACCCTGTGTAGTATCCATGAAGAGACAACCGAAGTTGTCTCGTCGTAGTTAGATTGTCAAACAGCCATTTATTTATATTAGAATTCAGAGAATGTCTACAACACGACCATTTTGATCTACTGCACGAATACGATATTCTGGAAAGTTACGCTGCAGTGATTGCATCTCAGATAGAATACGCTGAGAGTTATTCTCAGTGGTGTGATAAGTACGCCACACACCAGATTTGTCTTGAGCTTGAATGTCTACCGAGTTCATCTTACTCTCCATTAACCACGACGACTTTGTGAACCAAGATTACTTGTATCTGAATCCGGACTAAAATACATAACCGGACCTTTATTATAAGCCACAGTAGTTCGCGATGCTTTTTCTAAGATAGCTTTTTGAACCTCGGGTGACTCTTTATGGAGGTTCTCCATGATACCATGGCGATACCCATTGCCGACAGTATTAGATAACATCGACATGTCGGTCTTATACTCGGGTATCTGATCTCGCCACTCACCACGAAAAGCTCTTTGAAGATCGCGCTGACTTTTATGAAGTCCTCGATCTTTAAGCCACTGCTCGTGCTTGGCGTTTGATGCGGCCAACTTCTTAGACTTTGATGGCTTGTGCTTTGTCTTGCCATTCGTAGTAAGGTACGGTCCAACCAGATGCATGCTCATATTTTTGATTCCTCGCTATAATATTAATATATACCAAGTTAAAAAATATGTCAACTAAATTATAATCTATCTATAGACCTGTTCTTAAACATTTTCTTGACGGTGTCTCTTATAACGTCGTCGAGTAATTTTTTGATCTCTTCTTTGGCGGGGTTATATCGATATTCTCTTATATTCATAACAGTCTTATAATTACAGTTATACTCTTCTGTATTCATCTCTTGGCGAGCATCGATCATCTTTTCTAAAGATATAATTAAGTTATCAATATTGTCCATCTTCTATAGCCCTCACGTCATCTACTATAACATACTTGAAATCTTTGTCAAGCTTATTGCTATAAGCGTCCATTAGTACTCTGATATCATATAGCTTCTTTGCAACTTTTCTAATTGTATTCCTACAGGCCTCGTCGTTGTGACCCTCTTCTAGGTCGACGAGCGCCGCCTCTAAGTTCTGATCTACAGAGTAGTCGACTAGGTATTTGATACCGTCCATGTCGCCCTCCTCCATCGGAGGGAACAAGAGGTTCTTAACTTTTTCTAGCTGTACCTCTGCTTCAGTCTTAGGCTTTTTTTGAAAGAACTTAATCATCATATTAAACATAATATAGAATCCTAGTTAGGTCTTCTTGCGACCTATGTTGTACTTTGTCACCAACTCCCACTCGTTCTTCTCTTTGTACGGAAGTATCTTTATCTGGCTCAGCGAGGTCTTAGGCTCATTACACATGTCCGTATCAACTATCTTTATTAGATCCCACTCTGCCAACAGATGTACTATCGTATTACGCCGTCCGATGTCCTCTTCACTGGTATTTGTTGGCTTTCCGTCCAAGGCAAATAGCTCTTTGAAGTGAACTATGTAGTACTTTCCCTGCTTGTGGAGGATGTGACAAGACTGATACAGCTTCTTCTCTTTACGAGAAGCCACGCCAATTCGAGTAAGCGTCTCCTTGATCTTTAAGAAGTCCTCTTCTTCGCCGATCTTCACTTCCACAAGTGTTTCGAGTATTGACATAGTAACCTCATTATTATTGTTATTATGTCAATATTTATTCTTTTAGAACTCTTTAGAGACCTGAAGCTCTTTCTTGATCCTCTTTAGTTGATCCTCGGACAAGATGGCCAGTGCTGACTTGGCCTTATCCCTACTGTAGCTAAAGAACTCTCTAACGGCCTCTATGTCGTCATCTTTGTCTTTTTTTGCCCACTTAGAGAACCGTTTACCCTTTCTAATTGACTTTAAAAAGTAGTCATATTGAAGCTTATTATCTAAGTTACTGCGTACGTTCATCTCTTGGGCGTATAGTAGTGTTTCTGGAAAGTATGAGAGTGCCTTATTTATTAGCCACGGCTTATATTCTTTCTGGTTGTCCTCGGTGATTATACCCTTCTTATCGAAGTTGATATCGTTGACGATGTCAAATGGGTTCATTTCTTAAACTCACACTCCATCATTATCTCTGTAAGACAGGCCATCAGGTTGATCTCGGGATCAGCCGCGAACGCTGCCTGATACTGATACTTACCGATGATGATTACTGCAGGCGGAACGCCGCGCGGTGTTAAGAAGTTGACGGCTGTATCATAGATCTTTCTAAAGACAGTACCTTGGTCGTTGTCGATGTTCTCGCCTACCCACTTACGAATTGCAGTAAAGTTCTTGTCGGCCAGCAAGCTAACAAGCTCGTCGAGTGTGGCCTGTCCAAAGTTCTGAAGCAGTCCAGAGTCAATAGCGCCTGTAGCAGAGTAGCGCTGTAGCTCGTTTAGTACACGACGCCAGTCAGGGAAGTGCTTCTTGATGACCTCGGCAACGACCGCCTTATCGAAGGTAACGTTCTCGGTCGTTAGGATATTCTCTACACGCTTGAAGAACTGACCGGCTAACTTAGCCATGTCAGACTTACTGATCTTAAAGTCTACAACGGAACACCGAGAGTGAAGCGGTTCAATGATCCTGTTTTTGAAATTACACGTGAGGATAAAGCCACAGTTCCTTGAGAACTCTTCCATGAAGTTACGTAGAGCAGGCTGAGTCGAGTTTGCATTGAGATAGTCAGCCTCGTCGAGGATGACATACTTTCTGCCTCCGCTAAGTGATACAGAGGACGCGAAGTTGAGGATGTCATTTCTGAGTGTGTCGATGTTGCCATTCATAGATCCGTTAATAATAATGTAGTCACAGCCTAGTTGCTCGAGCATAGCCCGAGCAACCGTTGTCTTGCCGACGCCAGCACTACCAGCAAGAATGAGGTTAGGGATATTACCCTGATCCACAAACTGCTGGAAAGTAGCCTTAAGTTCGGCCGGAAGGATAGTATCGGCGATAGTCTTAGGGCGATATTTCTCGACCCATAGAAAATCTTCTCTCATCTAAAATTCCTATCAGTTAAATGTTGATGATGATTCGTTAGCAATCCAATACTCAAGCTCTGGGGCCTTAAAGTGAGCAAACCCCTTCGTAGAGAGGTCGACCTTGTACTCATTAGTGATCGTCTTAGACAGAACGCCAAAGTACTCTGGCTTAAACACTGCGTTAAAGGTACGATCTGTTGTACCGAGCGATACGCTATAAGTATCACCTAATGCGTTCGACATGTCAACTGCCTTGATCGTGAGGTTAGTGCCGTCACCGCTGACTGAGATCTCAGACAGGTTAAGAATACCTAGAGCGCGTTCGATCTCTTTAATGATCTCTACACTAAGGGTAAACTTAATCTCTCCCTCTGGAAAGTTAGGGTCTTTTGTAATAGGCATAGGGATCGTCGACTCTTCAGCGATAGTGTAGTTAGCGTTCTTATTATTAGAACTATCTTGAATAGTAATAAAACGATCGTGTACGCTGATAGTTGGTTCGTTAAATAGCGACATAGTATTCAAGAAGCGACTTAGACTATAGACTGCAAACCTCTTGGTAAAGTTAACAGGAACCTTAGCAGTAGCAAAGATGTTCTTGAGTGGAGACACCGTAGTGATGGTGTCTCCCTCTTTGAACAACATGGACGGATTGATTAAAGAAAAACTCTTTAGTACATTAACCGTCTTCGTATCAAACTTCACGTTATCCATAATATATTGTACTCCTTACTTCTTTTTCTTCTTCAAGGCTTCAGGATCGGCCGTAGCAGAGGCCCCGATCTGTGCTAGATCGGCGAGCGATCCACCAAAGATATACGAGCCAACGTGCTGTAGCTTCATCCATGGGCAGAACCACGTCGCGAGTCCGATCTCTTGAACCTTCTGACAGAACCAGTAGTCCTCAGAGAGATAGCGCTTCGACTTAGGATCGATCTCAGCTTGGAAGAACTGCATGATCTCGCGCGAGCCGTCAAACGCCTCTGTGCGAACGTGGTCAGGGCGATAGCTGTACTGGGGATAAGCCTCGACAAACTTCTTACAAGAGTCCTTAGTGATCATCATAAAGCCGGTACCGATCTCAAGGACCTCACATGGCTCGCCGATGGCGATCGAGCCGGTATTCTGCTTAGGGTTGAACACGTAGTCGCCGACGTACTTGTCGAGGTTGCCTGGATCCTCGTCTGCAAGACCCTTATCAACCGCGAGCTTGATCTTCTCCCAGCTGATGCACTTCTTAGGGTACGGCCCGCCGATGATATTGTACTTGTCTGGCTCTTGCGCCTGAAGCGCCATGAGTGCAATGACGTCGTGTGGGTTGAACCCGATGTCCGAGTCGATGAACATAAGGTGCTCTGCCTCAGAGCGCATGAACTCATCGACGCAGTAGTTACGCGCGCGAGTGATCAGCGACTCGTTGAAGAGGAAGTAGAGTTGAAGTGGGATACCATAGTTTGTGCAGAGCGCCGAGAGGTCGGCGATCGACTTCGTAAACATACCTGCACAGGCGCCCCCGTACATAGGTGTGGCGAGGAACAGCTTACGCTTACGAAGGTCCTCGATCGGAATATTAATTTCCATTATTTAGTCTCCTTGTCATGTACATGCAATTGTATAATAGCATAGTGAATCACTTTCATTAGATCTTTTCTCCAGTCGGCAGGAGAACCCTTCTTACCATAACGCTGGGCATACTTCATGACGTTGCCCATACAGAAGCCTGTACCGTGGCCAGAATCAATAATAAACTCTGTGGCTTGAAACTTATTCTGCGAGTAATGCTCGCCGTACGTATTATTAATATACGCTAAAACCTCGCTGATGTACATACTTTCATTGTACTTATATTCAATATTTTTAGATGCGTCTACCTTTGTTATATTAAAAGCCATGTTGATATCTGTCTCTACGTATCCTTCTTTAGGTCCAGTAGAATACATATTAGGCCCTGTAGGTCCGTTAGCACCTACAGATCCAAACATCGGCATGTCAAGCGTATTAATATCATCGGCCGTTAGCGCACCTATAGCACCATCTTTAAAATAATCCATCCCACCCTCCATATTAAAAGAAACTCTCAAGACTCATGGCTGCTGAATTATACTCGTGCGTCTGAGATAAATTACTCTGGTATATGTAGTCAGTATCGAGCTCTTCTAGCTCGCCGTTAATCCACTTTTTAATCTCGCCGGCCATATCGGCCGCCGTTTGGACTGGTACATTCTGACATATATGATTGACGTTCTTCTTAGGATCTATAAGTTCAAAGTTATCAGGCAGTCCCATGATCGTCATGGCCTCTCTATAGTTTATGTATCTGTCTTCTATAGGATGTGTTAAACTCGTAGGGTAGTGACCTACAAAAGCTCCAATATAATCTTTAGGAACAATGGTCCCCCTCCTCATAATAGATAAACCTCTTGATAGCTTATCGGCTTTGTACTCGCACTTCTTAACTTGTTTTTCAAATCCATTGATCTTCATCCACTCTGCCACTTCTAGATAGTTGATACCGCGCTTTTCAATATAGGCTTGCGTATCATTATCGTGTGTTCCCGAGGCTTTCATCAAAGCAGCAAACTCTCTATGAGTTAGACCACCGTGAATATGTTCAAGCACGTACTTATAATATGGATCTTGAGATGGTATTTTAGAGTTAATGGTCTCTCTCTGAGTATTACCTAGGGCACCTAAGATTACATCTTCGATCTTTTTATGTGGGCGATTGAAGTACGATAGCAGAGGTGTTTTATCGCCTTTCCAGAAGAAGTAAAAAGATCTATTACGCACCTGTGGACCACCATGAAGTATGGTCTTGGTACGATACACGGTCATGGTGTACCCATTTTCTTTCCCGATCTGTCGCAGCTGATTACGAACTTTATCACCGATCTTACCAGCAAATCCTGGAGCGTTCTCACCCCAAAGTACTTTGGGCTGCATCTCTTCGAGCACAAATTTTGTGGTATCAATCATCCACTTGTTATTCTGATTGTCGTCGCCGTATCCGTGTGACAGCTGAGACAGCCCAGCACATGGACAAACGGATCCAATAACATCGACTTTATGATCTGGTCTATGACCTTTGTCGAGGACATAGTATGGAACTTCATTGTTGTAGTGATTAACGATGTGCTGATCATTCTGCCAAAAAGCTTCATAGGACATCAGGTAGTCTGGTCTAGATCCAAAAGCTTGCTCTTGACCGATCGTCTCGCCTCCAATTAAAGGTACGATAGTTGCGTGTTTAATCATTTTATATCCTTAAAAGAACGTTGATAGATCTGGAATAGAAGCTTTAAAGTCGCTTGCTACTCTTGCGCGCGATCCCTCGCCTTTAAATACATTAACTGTCTCTAATTTTATTTCTGAAAATCCAAGTGGGATAGGGTGATCTTTAAGAATATTATCGGCGTATTTCGCCAACTCTCTATTATTATAGACATTATATAATACTTCAAGATCAGAGTCAAATTTATTATAGTCTTTACCGGCCTTTAATATACCGTCGAACATCGCCGGCAGTACGATCTTAGAATCAAACTCGGCGCTGACGAAGTTTAAACCGGCCTCTTGATACTGTTTCTGCTTGATGGGGTTACCGGCGATATCTAAGATAGTATCGACGGTCTCATCAAGATTTTCACGATCGCTCCAGACTGCTAGGTTGTCGACGGAGTCAAAGCTCTTACCATCGTCGGTAAAATTATTTCTTCCATAGTCAACGTCGAATACAGGTATGGTCCCAAGCCCAATCATCTCGATCTGCGTATACTCCATACGATCGCCGTAGTTATTTTTATCTTTTAGCAAGCGATAGAACGAGGCGCCGAACATAGACTCTGCCATGATACGCATACCTTCGTTATACTTGTAAGGACCCATCGTTACTGTTTTAGTAGGGTCTTGAAGAACTTTAGGTGGGTACACGCAGTACGTATAGAACTCACACAGAGGATGATCTAAGATATCTACTCGCGCACCTATCGACTTCTCAATTCCAATAATCAAAGTATCAAAGCTTGAGTCTTTCTGACGAAAGTGTGGTGTCATGTCAAGGATGCGACGCGGATCTTTCATGGTTGTCCAACGACCCATATAAGTTAGTCTCTTCTTCTTATCAGACTTATACTTCTCGCCGGTTTTCTGTAGCTCAGATATATCAGTCCATAACTTAAATCGACGTGTACGCTCACCAAGAATTTTGCTCGGGAATAACTTAGAGAAACCGGTAGAGAAGAACGTTTTTGTAGAGAAGTTCATAACAACATCGCACCAGTTTAAGATCAAGAACAGTATAGGGATTCGATCTATATTGTTCTTGCTGATCTCGTGCATCATCCCGACTATGATAGGCTTATCAAGCTTCTTTACAAAATTATTATAGAAACTCATTATGGTATTAGACTCGTGCTTGATCGATGGGTACGAGTTTAATATTACTATATCATAGTTACTATTGATATGATCGGCGTGATTTTTAAAATCTTGAGGTATCATTCCGATATAGTTACTCGTATCGCCATGAAACTTTGCACGATGAAATTTTCTCTCATCTACGTGATAAGAGTCACATACGTGGCCATTTTGTTTAGCCCAGTTTGTCATCTCAACGCCTCCGCGCTGAACGCCACACCCGTCTAGTCCTTTGCCGTAGATGATCGCTATCTTCATTTCTTACCCTTTGCAACTCTATCACGTAGCTCGGTCGTCGAGAACGAGTGCCTACGCTTGTTGTAGTGTATAGGACACAGTCCCTTACCCGTATGATCTTTACCCTCGTACTCCTCACCAACAACCCTTATGTCAGGGTTGATCGTAAGAACCAAGTCTACGATGTCTTGCTCTTTCTCGAATGGGATGATCTCATCGACATATTTACACGCAGAGACTTGAAGATATCTTTCTATGACCGTCTGTATCGGTTTATTCTTTGAGTCAGGACGATCCACAGTAGGATCTACGAGCAACCCAACGATGAGGTAGTCACACATCTCTTTTGCTTCTTGAAGCATAACGACGTGACCACTGTGAAATAAGTCAAAAGTACTACAAGTAAACCCGATGATAGGCTTTCTTCCTAGTTTCTCTCTTAACTCAACTCGATCTAAAAACATGGCGATACATCTTCTCTAAACAACTTGTCAATTATATCACGTACTAAATCTTTTTCAAACTTATTCTTTTTATACTTCAGCATGCGGATATAGTGAATCATCTCACATAGCTTACCATATATGATCTCATCTAAAGTTAGTAGGCTCTCGAACTCTTCCAGTAACTTAGGTTTATTTATGCGTGATTTAGAATTTCCAAACACGCTCTCATAATCAAAGTGAAGTGACTGATATACTTTACCGATATCAAGTAGATATGACGTATAGAGACCTGCCGGTGTGTTAGGATCAATGAAGTAAACTTCGCCGTATCTATTTACTATTGCGTTCTCAAAAGTCATATCCCCATGACAGAAGCTAGCAGATTTTGTCATGTACTCGGATACAAAATCACTTGTTATGATCTTAAGTATCTCTTGCTCGTGCGGTATGGCGTTAATAGAAAGGTGAGTTTTAATCCTATCCACCATCGTGTTCCAATCACTGCTGATTGCCGGTAGATCGCCTATCAAATTTATAGTCTCCTTAACAGTGATAAGGTCGTCTCCGGTACAGCAATTATTGAGAGACATGCCTTCGATGTACTCCATATCCAGCGTATCGTTATAGTTAGACATGACTCTAGGTACGCGGATATTGGGTTGTTTATTTGCTATTGTCTTATACCAAAGGGCTTGCTCGCGAGCATTCGGTGCGTTCTTGATAACACGGTTATTAAAGATCTCGATCTCTGCACCGGACCCTCCGATGATGCGCTCGAACCTAGCGCTTGAAAACTCATCAGGACGCATGGCTTTGTCGTCGATGTACGCGAGCGCAAGTGGCTTACCAAACAAAAGCTCGTGATACTTTACGTTGTTCTTCTTAAGCCAAATACGAAGTGCTGGACCCCTCGAAGCCTCTGCAAGCGCAGGATCGTTGTCGCACGAGAGCATACCTCTGGCCGTGTGTAAGATTATCTTCCACCCAGAGTCATACATCTCGTTTATCTTTGCGATAACGTCCGTGTGCGGTATCGCGTTTGCATAGTCGCGATCTATGTGTGTCGAGATCGTGTCGTCGACATCCACCACTATAGACTTCTCAAACATTCAAATATTCCTCACATAACAAAAGCATCTCATCTTCATAGGCTTTATCGTTTAGCTTTCTATTTAGCCCAGAAGGGTGTGGAAGTATAAAGTGCTCGACATTTATTTTTTCTAAAGCTTTAGACACAAAGTTACCGAGTGCTATTACTTTCTCATGCCCAACGGTACAAGCGGCCAAGATATCATAGTCGATATCTTTGTGTGAGTACTTACCCTGATTTGGTATGCAGTTTGTAAATGCAAAGATATCTAACCCAAGCCGATCTGCCCACGCTGGAAGTCTCCTCCAGGTGGTGCTTCGATCAGCTTTAAGATTTGATGGATTAATCCCTACTATCAAGACGCGCTGAGACACCTGCTTCTTGGAAGATAGCCGAGGTAACTTTAAACGAGTCTCTCCACTTGTCGTTGATCTCTTCTGGGCAGCACATGAAGACTCGCTTGATGCCGACTTGGACAACACCTTTGGCGCACTCCGAGCAGACTGGTAGTCCATAGACGTAGAGGTCAGCATCTTTTAAACTCACTCCATTGAGCGTTGCATTGTATATACAGTTCATCTCTGCGTGAACTACAAACTTATACTTCTCTTCACGATTGATAAGACGCTCATATGAGTCCTTAATACCGCGAGGGAAACCGTTGTATCCCTGCGAAAGGATCTGGCCATCGCGACCTACAGCCACAGCTCCGACTTTGGTGCTTGGGTCTTTAGACCAACTAGCAATGTGCTTAGCTAGATCTAGATACTTGTTCATCCAGCTCTCAGAAAAGCTGTCTGGCTTACGAGGAAGCCACGTATCAGAGAACGAGGTCAAAGTGTCGCTCATATACGTGAAGGGATCCGACGTTCCAGTGAATATCTCCCATGTCTAATCCTAGATCGCTCGACAGTTCGTTCAATACATTCTCTTGCCAAGCGAAGTCGTTCTTATAGCCATACACGACGTCGTTTGATCTCATCTGAACGACGGCGTCAAGCTTGTTATTGCGAATAAGATACTGCACAGAGTTAGTGCACATGAAGTCTGACCTGCCATTGAGGTTATAGTCATACTGCATAGAAGGTCGCGTATATATCATTATAGCTCGACGCGAGAACGGATTGTTCTTTAACTCATTTAAACAGCTTGAGTATTGATAGCCGTTATCTTTACTGTATATACACCAGCCATAGTTCGAGTTAACATAGCCATCGGAGTCTGCAACTTGCTTCCAGATAGCCGGCGGTCCGCCTCGGATATCATTTACATTCAAAGACTGTAGCTTATACCACTCGATCTCGCGCATCACGTAGTCATAGTTGACGGTGCCAAAGATCGCGGGCTTATCTGCAATGAACGACGCGTTGATGATCTCGAGCATCTTAACGCCTGTCTTATCGATGACGTACATCTCACGCTCTTTAAGAAGTTTAAATGACTCACGAACATTATCGATATCATTACGGGTGTGTAGCATCACTTGATCTTTCTATTTAAGAAGTCACGATCGGGCTGCTGACCATCAACTTTGCCGCGCGAGTATGCGACATAGAACGAAGAGTAGTTTATGAGGTCTTTGGCCGAGTCTTCAAGCGACTCATAGTTAGGTTTGTACGTTGGATCGTTCTGCATGGCCTCCATGACTGAACGCATGCGAAGCAACTTTGCGTGCATGATCTCGAGGATGGTCAAGCACCCCGTTGGGTAGTAGTCGGCCTGTCGTATGGTTGAGTTTGGGTTCTGATAATCTCGAGACTTCTTACTTTGAAGATCAATGCACTCTTGAAGCACTTTAATTGACTCACGATCTGTCATACTGCTCTCCAGCTTGTTTCCAATAGTCTTCGATAACTGCTTTTTCATGTACCACCTTTAATTGTTTTAATATATCGTATTGTTGTACTATTGTCAAGGCGCTATAAAGCTCAATTATCTCGTACTCATCACCATCTTTACCGGCAGACGCCTCTTTCCACCCAAATCGATATCCGCATAACTTTTCTGTCTCACTGTGGATCTTATTTTCAAGCTCCGTCTCGTTCCCTGGCTCTACGAGTAGAAGTCGAACAAACACGTCATTTGGCGCAATGTTGTTCTGTCGAATATACTTACAGACGTTGTGGCCACCGCCGCGAATAGAATAAGTACGAGAGTGGATACTCTTGCTCTTACCGGTATACCCGATCAGTGGATGGATGATAGAGTCACCTATCTCGACGATGTCTTTGTTGAGTGCTATCTGATATATCCCGACCTCTCCCTCTCCCTCGACGCGTTCGTTATATAGTCTTGTTTTTGTAGATGGGATAGAAACTACAGGGCGCCAATCGGTTTTAATTGTAATCAAGTTATCTATCATACGGCCTCACGATAAAAAGCGTGGCCGTCGATTGCGGCCGATTTGTGGTTATAATAAAAATCTTTGCTAAAGCCAGACATGGTGCAGTAGCGCCTAAAGTTCTTGGCCTCACACACCAAGAAAAATAGAACGTTATACGCCGAGTCTGTCTGGTGTAATTTACCGGATATAAAGTAGTCTATAATATCTTTGTTCTTTAGCATCGTCTCGATGCTCGGTGGCTTGAATGTAAAGTACTTCTTTGACCATCGCTTACACTCAAAAGTCTTTCCATTCTCTGGATCAAACACGTCGTACGCATATGAGAATCGATCTGTATGATCGAACTCGAGAGGGTTCATCTGCATTCCCGTTACTTGTGCGAGTGCGTACTCAAGGACCATCTGCTCTACGCTGTGAAACACGTTCTCATAGCTTCTTCCGTTATAGTTCCTGAAAGGACAGTTGTATATCGACTCGGCTATAGAATTGAAGCGATCCATAAGCTCCGATGTTTTCTCTATCTTTATAGGCTTAGGTGTAAGAATAACATCGGCGTAGTCTTTTAAAGTTTTCATTCTTTATATACTCTGCCAAAAAGCCCTACGTTATTATTGTGAGATGGCGCCTCCCACCCTTCAGGCTTGATTAAGTCAGGAAGTCCAAGTGGGTTAGGGCGTGACTGCTTGACACCAACTTTCTTACTCATGTTAGCCTTAAGCACTTTATCCCAAGCCATCTCGATGTCGACGTCCATTGCGTCGAGGGTGCCGATGGCGACTACGCAGAGATCGATCAGCGCGTCGACAGCCTCATCGGCCGTGTCGGCCTCAAGAAGCTCAGTCATCTCTTCTTCAAGAAACTTATAACGAAACTCAAGCAGCTTTGCCAGCATGTCATCGTCAAAAGTTTCAACTACCTTATGCACTCCATAGTGCTTGTGCATCTTATAGATATCGTCTACCCAATCTTTACTCATGTATCCACTCCGGCGCTTCGCGCTTTTTCCAACTGTGAAGGTTTGCTTTTCCAACTTTATAGTAATTTCTATAGTTTATTATGGGGTCTTGACTGATGATATACTTGTCGTCCATACACGACGGCATCTCTGTCCACTCCCAATCTTTTAGATTGAACGGTGGTGCTTGAAGATCAATTGCGAGCATAGTACAGGCGTGCTTCTTCTCATATCGATACGTGTACTCGTCTAACAAAGCAAACAAGTGATCCGATAGCCAGGTATAGTTCTCTACGGATTGACGACACCATACTGCAGACGGATGATTAATGTGAGTTGCTTTGTACATCACGTCCTCACGACTGTCAACCAGCATCCAGCGCTTAATACGCCTTCCGCTTGTTACGTCGATATACTCTACGCCATCAAGTACTCGATGCGCGGTGGACAACAGCTGTGCGGACTCGAGGATCATCTTAACGACGTGCTTATCGACCATTGACTGTGCTGCGGTGATTGGATTTTTATCGACATAAAAGATATTAATGGTAGCCTCCTATGATATTTAAACATGGTACCATATGATATAATCTATGTAAACTATTATTTTTTCCAGCGTTTAAATCCAAGATCACGATGATACTTGTTAGCTTTATTATAGAATAAAACACCGTCGAGTTGATCTACAGCGCCTTGAAATGCGCGGGCGGTTATACCCGTAAACGTATCGGTCCTTGTCTCTCCATTAGGTGTTTGAAACCTAACTTTGATCTTCATAGGTCTCTTTACTTTAATAAGAAGCTTTGGAAACGTTATTGAGCTCTCTTCAAGTAATACACTTTCGGTAGATACATCTACTATACGTGGGTTAAAGCAGACAAAGTTCTCAGGAGAACCGCGAAGGGCAAAGACGCGATGCGGTAAGCCGACTTGATTTCCGGTCAGTACTATGCCATTGTGTTCGTACATCAACTTAACCATGTCTTTTGCCAGCTCTATTGGATCGATAAGAGGATTATCAAAGTCAAACTTCTCACACTCTTTTTTTAAGATAGGATCATCGCCATCAACTAATTTCATCTGCTGGGTCCTTTGTGGTTAGAGTAACTCTCTTACTAGTATCATCGACCTCCCACCATAGAGCCGTACTATCTGTCCATCCCATAGTTTCTAAAAGATCTTCTGGCAACTCAATAAAAAGCTCACCGTTCTCATCTTCTTTTACAACCGTAAACCAATTTGTTTTCATGTTATGATCCTACTAAAGTTTTGTGTTTTTTCAAACTTAATTGTATTCTCAAACTTGTCACCGATCTGATCTGACTTATGACTAATGATAAAGGTGTTGGTCCCAGCCGTCAGTTGATTTAGTATCTTTAAGAACTCTTCAATACCCGTAGAGTCAAGTGAACTATCAAATACTTCGTCCATTATGAGAATATTAGTATTAATAGAGTTACGAAGTTTAGCAACAGCTCTCCAAGTAAACAATATTGCAAGATTAATACGCATCTTCTCACCTTCACTAAAGGAAGCGTAGCTAAACTCATCCCTAAATCTTGACTTGATTGTTTCATTAAATTCTTCATCGAGGTTGAACTGCACGACGAACTCGAGCGATGCTAAGTACTTATTGATAAGTTTATTGATTACTGGAATGTACTGCTTAATAATGATTGACTTAATACCACCGTCTTTTAATAAAGATGACGCGGCCGTAAGAATAACTTTCTCGTCTTCTAGATCTTTTAAGTTATTTGTAGCTGTAGACAACTGCCCTTGCATATTAATCAGTACATTTTGATCTACACCAACAGTTTTAGTTTCTATTGATACTATATCTCCCTCTAGCTCGGCGATATAAGAGTTAAGAGATTCTATTTTTGTTTTGATGCGATGACATTGAAAGTTCTTGTCATTGATGCTGGCGTGTACCTCTGATATATCAGATATCTTCTTACTTACTTTATTGTATTCTTCTTGCAGCTGAACCAAACCATCTTTAATATCACCTATCTTTGCCTGCTTAGTATCGATCGCCTCAGCTTTAAAAACAGTATTAATCTGCTGAGTGCATGTAGGACAGTTATCGTACTCGTGAAAGAACTTAACGTCTTTATTAAGGATGTCCAAGTTGGCTTCAATTCTTTGCTTTAAGGCACCAAGTTGGTTCATCTTCTTTGATATGGATGGCTCGTCAGCTATGGTATCTTGGAGCTCTTTAATCGATGTGGATATATCTTGGTAATCTTTATTGAGGCTATTAATACTTTGATTAGTTGTGGTGATGCGATCCATCTTCTCTTTAATCATAAAGTCGTTGGTGTTTTGCACCTGCTTTAAGTGCTCACTTATGATGCTCATCTTCTCGTTGATAAGTTTTTTCTCACTTTGAGCCTCAATGATTGCGTCTTTATTAATTACTACTTTATCTTTTAAAAGAGCGTTCATCGTAGTAAAGATTTGAAGGTCTAAAAGATCTTCAATGATCTCACGTCTTTGACCCATGGGAAGCTGCATAAAAGGTTGAAACGTTGCAGACCCAAGAACTACAACTTGAGAAAAAGACTTGTGATTGATCTTTAATATCTGCTTCTCAAGTATCTCTTGATAGTCTTTCATCTCTGCCGTTTGATTTATAAGGATATCGTTCTGATAAACTTCAAATATATTTGGCTTCATACCACGAACAATCTTATAACTGTGTGGATGAATATCAAACTCTACTTCAACCACCGCATCTTTCTTGGTGATAGAGTTAACGAGTTGCGGCTTGTTAACTTTTCTAAACGGCTTGCTAAAAAGTGCATACGATAGAGCGTCGAGAACAGTAGACTTTCCTGCACCGTTCTCGCCAACTATAAGTGTCGTGTTGCTCTTATTAAGCTCTATCTCAGTAAATACGTTTCCAGTAGATAGAAAGTTTTTCCATCTAATCTTCTTAAAGATTATCATGCTACGTTCAACGCCTCATTGTATATGTCTATTATAGTAGATTCGAGTTTGGCTTTGTTCACGCCGGCTGAACTTATCTGATCGATATACTTTTTAAATATGTCGATGGTAGACTCGGCCTCATTAATTATATTGTCGTCTGTCTCAAGATCTAGATTAAGATTATCTTCAACAATCTGTAAGTTTAGTAACCCATGGTGCTCAAGAAGCTCTATGTACTTATCAAACATGTATGGGTTTGTTTTATTCTTAACAATAACTTTTATGATCTTTCCAGAATAATCTACATAACGGTCAAGGTCAACGACACCATTAGAGTCATCGTACCATAACTTAAGAAACATCTTATATGGATTTTCGACGAATGTCAACTCTAGTGTGTCAGTATCCAGTATATGAAAGCCCCTAGGGTCATCATAATCAGACCACGTGAACTCAGCATGGCTGCCAAGATAGCTAATATTACCGACGGTAGAACGATGATGATAGTGCCCACTGCATACAAGGTCAAAACGACCAAACAAACTAGGATCGTCTCCATGAGTAGCCACACTGCCTCGAAACATCTCGAAGCCCTGTAGCTCCAGGTGTCCCATAACTGCTTTTGCTTTGGTTGTCCTGATCGCATTTAATGTCTCCTCGCGATTCTCATCATTTATCCATGGAAGGAATAATACAACGGTTCCACCTAAAATTGCTATCTCGGACGGTTTGGTATATATCTCTATGTTGTCATACTTGTCTGCGACCATCTCTTGCAGGGCGTTGACGCTGTTTGTATTCTTATAGAAAACATCGTGGTTGCCAACGATGATCTTCATGCTGATATTGTTGTGCCATAGCTTCTCTAAGAAGTCTTCCCTGAGGCGCTTGGCAGTGAGAAAATTAATGTATTTGCGGCGATCAACCAAGTCGCCCAAATGCCACACATCGCTGATCCCATCACGAAGTAGGGTAGGGAAGAATACATCATCGAGGAAACGCTTGGTGTTGTCGAGGAACGCTGTGCTGTCATTGCGGATTCCCCAGTGTGTGTCCGTTATCAGTGCTACCTTCATTAACCATCTCCAACTTCTTTTTCTTCTCAAGTTTAGCTGCTTCTATCTTATCTTCAAACGACCTGATCACGTTGTCGGTGTGCTCGTTCGTGTTCATAACGGCGCCGTCCATGTGGTCCTCCATTAAGAACGTATTCTGATAGTTCTTGTGCTTGATATACGACTGCTTCTTCTCCATCGTGATCCTTCTAATAAACGCGTTCCAAGCAATCTGTGTAAAGTAAGCAAACGGGTTTATTGACTTGGCAGGATCAAAGTTATGAACGGCGGCAACACAGTTCTCTATACCATCTGATATCATGTCATCTCTATAAGAGTAGTTCATAAAGTTAGGCTTTGTAGAAAGTTTCTTACAAATTAGCATCAAGCACTCACCAACATATCTTGGAATCTGAGGTTTCTTTCTTTGCTCCTCTTCAGCCAACTTACAAGCGTCTTTATACTTGACCATCTCTTCATACATGGTCTTGTTATTGACGTAGTGCTTCTTTGGCTTTGCTAATTTGACTGACATGTTATACCTCTATTTTTACAGTATATGTTTTATACTTAAATTGCTCTCCAATATAGATCTTAATTCTCTCTGCAAAGTGTTTAAGTGTTGTGTTCTGCTTCTTCTTCCAGGTGAGGTCATCGGCTATATCGTAAAGAGTAGCCATATCTTTATCCTCTGCAGTCCTTAGAGCTCTACCGATAGACTGTAGATTTCTAACACGTGACTTAGAAGGAGAACTAAAGATGATATTGTGAAGTTTCTTTATATTGACGCCTGTTGAGAACGTCCCATAGCTTGCAACTATAATACAGTTATCTTCTGTCTCTACTAACTTTCTGATCTCTTCACGATCTTGTCCATCAACGCTCCCGGCAACATAAAAAACTTTGCGACCTGTTTTTGAAAGATCATCATATAATACCTTACCATGTTTTTCAACATATTGAAACAACAAAAGTGTATTTCCTTTTAAAGATAAAGCTAAATTTTTAATGAACGTGTTCCTCGACGCACACTTAACAAGCCAGTCCATCTCGGTCTGATATTCAGCGTTGCTAAGTATCTGTCTTACAGTGTCAGGGTACTGTAGCAAGATAGCTTTTATTCGAAAATTTGATAGATGCTTGTTGTCGATAAGCTCGGCCGTCGTAGTTACTTTCTTTACCGGACCAAATAGTCCCTCGAGTACAAATCTATGTGTCTTTGTACCGTCTAGAGTTCCTGTCAGCCCAAATCGATACTTGCAGTGTTCAAGCTTTGCCATAATAGACTGAAGAGACTTAGCCGTGAACAGATGCACCTCATCGCCGATCACTAAGTCATACTGTCCGAAGAAACTCTTGTCTAGCTTATAGACAGACTGCCATGTAGATATGGTCACCCACTTATCAGTCTGCTTGCTCTCACCGGCATAGATCTTATGAACATCCTCATCGGAATTAAATCCATACTCTTTAAAGTCTGTAGTCAGCTGACTGACCAATGACGTTGTCGGTACGATGATGAGAGTCTTTACGTTATAGTATCTCAGCAATAGATAGATTATGAGAGACTTGCCGGATCCAGTAGGCGATAGCAGAATAGATCTACTATTTCTTACGGCGTGTGCAAACGCACTGAGCTGATAGTCTCTAGGCTCCATGGTAAGACCATAGTGCTTCGTATCTGCCTGCGCATCGACTATAGAGAAGTTCTTGGCGGCGAAGTCATCTAAGAACTCCAGCTCATACCCACGATCGCGACAGAACTTTTCTAGATAGATAGTTAACCCGCCATAAAGCTGACAAGCCATGTGATTAAACAACCTGATCTTTCCGTCCCACATCTTGTTTCGATACGCGGGCATGAACTTTGCTCCGGGAACATCGAAGGTAAAGTGCTCGCGCAGCTCATACGCTACCCCTGGATCGCATATGACTTTATTAAACGTCTCATTAATTCTCTTAAGTTGTATTGTTTCCATCAGGCGCCTTGAATAAATTTATTCCAATCAATTGCATTCTTAATATGATAACCACGGTTTGACACGGTCTTAATAATATTCTCGAGTAGGTCTATCTTCTCGTTCTGATACCCGATCTTAAGGTTAAGGTCTACTATATCTTTATCTGCGTCCATATACATCGGCAGGTCGGCCTTAAGTATCATACCGCGGGCGGGTAGAGTCCAGCCCTTCTCTTGGGTATCTTTGGTATGTCCTTGCGTGTAGAACTCATACTTATCTAACTTGAGTTGCTTTGAGTCGGCCTCGAGCTTCTTTAGTAGAAGTTTCTCTGAGGTGTAGATCTTGTAATATTTATGGTGTAGCTGAGGGATCTTTAGCGACTCGTTTGAAAGCTCAGTTCTATCTATCTGACTATCAACTTCCCAAAGTGCAAGTATGTTTTCGATGTTCAATGATCTCATCCTAAACGTGATTATAATATAAACTATGTTTTATAGTATCATGATCTTACTAAAAAGTAAACTATATTTTACTTAATTCATAGAACATATATTTAAATGCAACCGTACAGGTCATGTAGTTAACCGACTCATCTGTGGTCGAGAACTGAAGTGGACCTACCGATATAGGGATGCACTCTCTAAAGTTAACTTGATAGTTGGCAACTTTTGTACTGGCAGATATCAGTAAAGTTATATCAGACCTAATGCCCTTACCCGATGTTATTGACTTGGCTGCAATTACTTGGTATTGATTGAAGTCTGCAGGAAAACCTAGCTCGGTAATCCAGTTAAACACTTCTAAGTAGTTCTGTAAATCTTCATCAACTTTAAAAGTTACGTTTAAGTCGCCAAAGTAGAGTCTGTCACCTGTCATTGGAATATTAGAGAACGGCGTAGGCTGTAGCGGGTTCTCAAAAGACACGCCAGGTAGGTTAATAGACTGTATAAAGAAGTTTACATGTGGTGCTCTCTGGAGCGAGAACTCAAAGTTTAGTGGACTAAGAAAGTTCTTATTGATCGGGGTATTGTCAAGTGCTGACATGTTTATCTCCAGATAGATTCATATCTATTTATGAAAGGGATATAACCCTATTATATAAGGTATTCCAAGAATGTCAAATAAAAAAGGCGACCCGAAGGCCGCCTAATTTATGTCTGGTTAACCCAGATCTTTTTAAATCACATAAGGTTGTTGACGATAATACGACGATAGTACTTGTTCGTATTAAAAGCAAGTTCGCCTGCACCCTTTGTAAGGCCCTCAGCGAATGGATTTGCAACCATTCCGTAACGAGTCTTAAAGCCGATCTTTGGCTGGAAGGTCGACTGATCAACCGCACGAACCATCTGAAGAGGAACGTATGGGCAGTAGAACAGACCGGCATCGAATGCCGAAGAACCCTTATAACCAACGGTCAGGTAGTTTCCGCCGATCGCATAAGGATCGATGTAGACACGAAGGCGACCATTGAGGACACCAGCGAAGGTGTTACCCGTGTCGTCAACCTGAAGGTTGTTGCTGTTAAGAGCAGGCGTGTAGTCAAGAACACCAGCCATCTGAAGAGCCGAAGCAACGTCCGACGAGCAGATGACGATGTTACCCTTGCCGCGACGTGTCTGCTTGGCAATCTGGTTAGCTTCGCGTTCAAGCTGGAACATAAGACCCTTGAACTTCTCAACCGACCAACGACCGTTAGAATCGGTATCAAGATCGAACACACCGGCAGTCGTTGTGTTTTCCTGAGCGCCAGAAACAGCGGTGATGTTGATGGTACGAACGACTTCACGATTGATTTCCGCAAGGATTTCAGCCGAAAGAATGTTCGTCAACTCTGTCTCAGCGTCAAGACCGTGAATGGCCTTAAGATCCTGAGCAAGTTCCATCGTGTATTCAGCCTTGAGGGCGCGGGTCTTAGCAGTGACCGTAACCTTCTCGATGGTGAATGCCATCTGGTTGAAGTTGTTACCCGAGTCAACGCCGAGCGACTCAGCGAGAGACGTTGGGATAGCCGAACCCGTGTTGTAGGTAGCAGTGTTCACCATTGGGGTGGTGTTTGTCTGACCTGGGATCGTACCGAATGCACCCTGACCGAAGGTCGAGTTACCCGAAAGAGCGTTTGTGCCCGTCGAGAACGCTGTATTGACTTCGTTGTAGAATGTTTCGTTGTCCTGCATCTGGAGATTTGCATATCCGTTTGCGCCGGTCTGGTTAGCATAGCGCGAACGCATTGCGAAGATCAAACCAGTTGGGCCTGTCATTGGCTGAACGCCGCAGATGTCATAGGCAATAAGGTTAGGCATCGAACGACGAACGAGCGAGATCAACACTGGATCGAAGGTGTCAATACCACCAGCTCCAGCTGCCGAGCTCGATGTACCCATGAAGTTAACAGGGGTCGACGAAACGGTTTCGTTAAGAGTAGTAAAGGAACCATGGGCTCCCGATTCCATGAGAGCACGTTCTGTGTTCTCGAGGACGACTGCAGTTACGGAACGGCGGGTCTGGTCTTGGATCTTAGGAAGATCCGCGTGCTCCAGAATGGGCTGCCATTTTCTTTGAATTTCCTCAGCTAGATACATTAGTGTCTCCTTTTCTTATCTAGGACGTATTTTATTTATATACTATTACTTTTTAATTGATCTTGAGATAGCCTGAACGTACTTGTTGACCGATGGGTCAATGTGTACGGACTCGGTCAATGAGTTGCCTTCAAAAGTCTCTTCTTCAATGTTTGAAGAAGTGAAAGACTTCTTCTCAGTTCCGAAGTAGTTTTCTTTGATGACCGAGAGCTTTTTCTTGTAGGTGCTCAAGTCGCCGTCAAAGTCGATACCCTCGGAAAGGGCGGCGAACTTCTCTTGCTGCGATAAAGCCAAGCCCTCCATCATGGAGTCTAGAACATTATCTTTTTCTACCTCGACGAGGGCTTTCTTAAGCTCTACGTTTTCAGAGATTAGTGCATCTTGTCTGCTCTCGAGCTCTTCGACCTTCTCGGCCATTGTCTCGAGCACATCAACTTTGTCTTCTGGGATATCGATGTAGTGCTCTGTAAACAAACCCTTCATCCCATCGATGAAGTCAGTAACGAGTTCGTTGCGGAGGGTTGACTCAACAGCTACTTCGTTCTCGTTCATCCAGTTCTCAACGACGTAGTCAAGATAAGTATCAACTTTAGAGGTGACCTCCTCCGTGATATTTTCAATGGCTTCATTGAGATAGTTATCATACTCTTCTTCAAGTCTTGCGACTTCGAGGTTGATGCGCGCACCGACAGCAGCCTCAAAGAGTGTAGTTGCTTTTTCTTTAAACTCTTCTGTAAGGTCTTCGCCGGCAAACATCTCTTCAACGTCTTCTTTAACGCCGAGCTTTGGCATCGGCATCTTTGTCTTAGGACCAATTCCGTTCGACATGTCGATCGTCGATGCGTTCTTTGCAGAGTTATCGCCAACGCCATAGGTCTTGCCTGGGCCGAACTGCGACATCGTATCGTTGAACCACTTAAGCAAGTCATCTTTGCCCATTCCGCTCATTGTATTGGTTACGTGATTCATCACTTCCAATTTTGACTTTGGATTTTCAATGGCGCGTGCACCTGGATGAAGCGAGCTTGCGGCTGCAGTTTCTTCATGAACGTACTCTTCTTCGTACGGCTCTGCCACTGCTTTTGGTCTTTCTTTCTTGCCGGCCTTGCGAGCAACATCTTTAGGAGAATCTTTTTCCCAGTCAGATCCTTGAAAGTCCGTAACCGGTTTATCATTTAAGCGACGACCTGCAATAGCAATGGTGCTATCTTTGGCATTGCGCATTGTCTCGTGGTGCTGCTGACGAGCTTTATGGTGTGCTTCTTGTTTTCCAAGCTCTGCTATGCGAGCGGCGTGGGCTTCTTTGGACTCACCTTTTCTAGGACCTTTGGCCGTTTCTCTTTCTTTTTCGGCTTTGGTTTTCTGCCAAGCAGTCTGATGTGCTCTATACTTCTCATCGTGGAATGCTCTACGTGGGACGGCTCTTTGAGCAAGCAACTTACCGATAACTTCTTTTGAAGGTGTTTCAATAAGCGTTGACTCGTCGATCATCTGGAGCAACTCAAGATCAGAAAGATCAAAGTAATCTTCTTCAGTTATATCAAGTGCCTCGAGGATATATTCTACTGTAATTTCGTTAGACATTTAAGGTCTCCTTCTAGAATTTATAATTATTTATAATAAAATTATCTCTTAAACGCCAAAGAATTCATGTAGTCTTCAAAGATGGCCATCTTGCTCTCTTCGAGACTTGACTTGCTCATCTTATGAATCATCTTCTTGGTGTTATCTAATTTCTCTTCGAGCCATGTATCTTTCACCGGATCATAGAGCCACTCAACATTCTCCATAATACCCTTAACATAAGCGTCTGGCGCAGATGGATCAGCAACTATGTCGGCTGCTGTAGCAAGACGAAAATCGTCCTGTACTTCCATGATGCCGTCTTTAGTAGGCTTCAACGATCCAAGACCACGAGAGGAGGCACCTAGACCAGCTCCAGACTTTATAAGGCCCTTGGCGATGTTACCCATAGGGGTGTCGGTAAGTCTTGCCTTGCCGATCCAGTTATCACCGTCTCTCTTGAGCTCAGTGATGATGTGCGACACGCGATCTAGGTTGATGCTCGGACCCTGTGGATGCCCAAGTTCACCATAACCACGATTATTCTTTACAACATCATTCATATATCTATCGACTTCTTTTTCCATTATATGTGAAGGATAGATACGTCCGTTACGGTTCTTCTTATTAGCTTGTAAAAAGATACCATGTATGTAGTGTTCTTTCTCGCCAGATTCTTTGACTTCTGAAAGGTACTCAATGTTCTCGGATAGTTCTGTGATTAACTTCATCTTACGCTCCGGAGAATGCTACAGGAACTGCCTGTACAGAAGAGTCAGAAGCGTTAGACGAGAGGTAATCTGTTGGATTCTTAACCAATAGAACTTCCTGGCCACCCACTACACTGATACTATATTTAGCTGTTGTATTTGCATAGTAACATGTGACAAGATGAGCTGAAGCTGTTGTACCCATATGAGTAACTCTAACAAGAGTTGCTGCATTATATGTATTAGTGGTAGTCGTATTACATACTGCCTCTAATGCTAATGGCTTTAAGATGTGTGTCATACGTTCATCCCCGCGTGATCGACATTCATTCCTGGAAACGTCATTGGTGTATCTGACTCGTCTTCTTCTTCCTTGTGATTACCAAAGATCATATAGTCATGCACGTCTGAGACGAAGCTCTTTGCCTGTGCGATCTTTGCCTGTACCCATGGCTCAACATGCATTCCCTCTGGCATCGCCATAGCAAGATGCATAGCCTTATTAGCAAGAGCCTTAAGCTCAGACTTGACCATTTCGGCTGCCTCATCTGAAACACCACGAGGCTTATTATCATGATCGGTGTATCCGTATCCTACTGCTGACTCATTGCGCTGCTTAGAATAGTAAGCTGCTAAAGCCATCTGCTTGCGCTTCTCTTTTGACTTACCTTTAAACTGAGGAGCATCTGATTTTTGAAAATCTTTAATAGTCTCACCCGCTGTTGTTGACTTAGTTAGAATTTCATCAAGTTCTACTTCTTCTTTTCGAGTTCTTCTAGCAAGCATAGCAGCACCAGCTTCTCTATTTTTAATTTTATTTTTAGGATAAAGAAGACCTCTGCTTATATCACTTTTTACAGCCGCCTGAGCATCTTTATATCTATCAAGAGTACCTCCAATTTTATCATTGAGCTCTTTGATGGTCTTCGTATCGTAGCACTCTGCCATGCCGTGAACTGGACACGCAACACCTTTAGCAGAGTGGTTGCACTGCGCATCTTCAGCTTTTTTTGCTTCGTATACTTTCTTGTCATCGCCTCTCTTGTGGCCATAATTCTTCATATTTGAACTATAGTGATCTTTGGCGTCGGCGTTAGACTTATTGCCTACGCGGTCGTCGTGCTTCTCAACCTCGTGCTTAGCAGCAAACTTGACCTCGTCACCGGCCTTTGGCTCGTAGCCATCCAATGACATGGATCCTTTCTTGGATGACTTAACACCGTTTAAGATGTCTTTAAGCGTCTTGACCATTGTCCTTGTCCTCTTCTTCTTGGTCTCTAAAAATCGTTTGAGCCATCTCTGTTTTCTTGTCATTGATCGCTATAGCTAGTCTGTCTACCATAAGCGAATTAAATGCGTTCTCAAACTCAATAGGCTGTTGATTTAGTGAGAACTTTACCAAGTCATCGGTTGTATATTCTGTCATGTTTATCTCCAACTATTTATTTTTTGCTAACACTTGAACCGCGGACTTAAACCTAGACTGCTCTTGCGGCGACCTATTCCCTTTCTTCTTTGACAGAAGATTTACTTGGGTCTTTGCGTCTGCTAGTTTTCTAATCTTATTGTCTGTCTCGGGCGTGGCGTCGGTGTCCTCGTCCGCTGCTAGAGGCTGCACCTCGTCGCTCTGCTCTTGGTCCATCATCATCTGCTGGTCCATAGGAGACAACCAGCGTTCATCACCAGAGTTAGCCTCTTCGTCAATCTGCTCATCCATCTCCTCGATGTCTTCGTCAGACTGTTGTAGTATATTCTTACGTGCCCACTCATGTGACCAGTACTTACCTAGGAACTCTTGAACGTTGCGAACTAGGTTAACACGGTTCTCAATCATCTCGCCGTCTTTGAGCTCGGCGAAATAATTATCCTTAGAGAAGTCATACTTAATATCTTGCTGGATATTATCAAAGTCCTCAATAGACATGACCTGCTTAAGTACTAGTTGCTTCTCAAGCATTCTGGTAAATAGAATAGCAAACTTATTACGAAGGCGTGATATGAATCTATCAAACTTAAGCTCGTCTCTAGTCACCTCTGTAGCACGACCAAGCGAGAACAAGGCGTCTGAATTGAGGCGATTAATAGGAACGTTAAGTGTCTGGTATAGTTTCTTTTGGAAGTATAGAACGTCATCCATCTGACCGAGTGTCTGACCACCGGGAAGTGTTGTCACCTCTGTACCTCTACCACCCTCGCGGCGTGGCAGCCAGTAATCTTCCAACATAGTCATAAACTTACGATCGTCGCGAACCTCGCCGGTCGCACCGTCATAGATAAGACGATTCTTATGCTTGGTCATGATGTCTTTAAGATACTGCTCAGCCTTCATCTTAGGAAGGTTACCAACGTCAATGTACCACACTCTGCGCTCTGGTGCTCTTGCTAGTCTATAGATAACAAGTGCATCTTCCAGTGCCCTCAGCTGGTTCAACGCTTTAATAGCTTTGTGCATATAGGAGAGAACCATCGTTCCCTGCGTGTCGGTTAAACCCGACGTAATGTGTAGGATAGAGTCCTTTGCGATCTTCAATCCAGAAGTGGCAGGACCAACAGTCTTATTGCCATAGCTGAATCCCTTGTCATTGAAGACATAGTACTCATTTTGGACTTTCTGTATGTAAGACTCATTAGTGACGTCGCCCTTGACCTTTTGTTTACTGATCTCACGAACTTTACGGATCTTGCGTGGGTCGATATAGCGAACTTCTTTGATACCCATCTTAGGATCGTTCTTATCTATCAGTACATGATAGTAGAGGCGACCATCAACGTACCAGCGACGATAGATCTCATACGCATGCTTTTGGAAGTCAAGGATATTTAAGATGTTATTAAACTCGTCCCGGATAGCCTTCTTCATTTGATCCGAGATGTTGATATTATCAAGGTTTACTGAAACAATATTTGGCTCGTCTATAGCCATTGTCTCGTTGACTATCTCGTCAACCGCCGCGTCGATCTCTGGCTGAAGTGCCATCTCTCTATATTTTGTTACTAGCTCTGCTTCTGTTCTTACCGTACCGTCCAGGTCGATATAAGTGCCAAAGCTAGCACCCGCTGCAACTACTACGGCCCCATCGTCTTGGTCCTTCGGAGCGAACGTTGCGATGGGGTCGTTAGGTAATTTTCTTTTAAACTCGAAACCGAATAATTCCATATTGCTCTCCAAAGAGGAAGTGGCTAGTTAGTTGTGCCCCTTCCTGTAATAATATATCAAGAGGCTATGCCTACTCTACTTTTACGTAGAGATAGGTGATATAGCCTGTCCTAAGTAAGGATTAACGGTCTCGTCACGAGGCAGCCAGTAATCATATGTAAATGTTGTAGTAAACGTTTCGATCTGGTTCTGTGAGTCCCAGTCAAGCGTGATGGCGTCGACGACTGTTGGGAACGCGCCGATGATATCATACGCTCTAATTTGAGAACCGTCCTTACCGTACTGAATGACCGTCAGGTCAGTCTTGTAAGAGTTCTCATTGAGAGAGTATAGTGTATCGCGAACGTTTGACTCCATACGATTTAGAGAGTTTGACCACTTCTCAAACATCGAGCGAACTAAGAAGTCTTCGTCGTTCATCACCGTGACCGACCAGTCTGCGAATGTTCTATCTCCGGCAACCTTGACCTTACGTCCGAAGTAAGGGATCTCGACGTTACCGATGGTCGCTGCAGGGAGCTGGGCTGCCCTGCAGGTAAATCTAAACTTGTCTGCTGAGGATTGATCTGCGCCGACCCCGACCGGAATTCTAAGATATACTTCGAAAAGTGCCGGACGAGTTCCACCAAATGTTAGCCCTCTAGACTTGAAGGTACTAATATTAAAACCTGATGCCATTTGTGTTCTCCTTATTATTCTTATTTATCAGAATTTACCGATGATTTCTGAGAACTGAACACCAGTACGAACAGCAACAAAGTTAAGCTGAATGTAGTTGATGGAACGGGCCGGCTTGATGTAGATGTCACCAATGAACCTGTTACCGTCAATAACCTCAGCCGTATTGTTTGTTCCATCGCAGACCACTGTATAGTCAGTGATACCACGACGACCCTGGATGTCTCTCAGATAAGGATTCACAAGGGCCTTAAACTGTGCTCTCGTGAAGTCATCGTTGAACTCAAACAGGAAGAACTTAGCTGCTGTAGCAATTGCCTTCTCTAGGACGATGAAGAGACGACGAACGTTGATGTGATCGAACGCCGATGCCTTAGACTGTAGTGTCTTATCACCGAATAGAACTGTTCCCTGACCAGGGAACGTAACCACTGGGTTTACGTTGTGCGAGTACAGAAGATCTCTATCGGCCTTCGAAGGATTATAGCGAAGCTTGACGAGGTTCTTGATCTGTCCACGATTGAAGCCCGCAGGCGACCACCATGGATCGCGTATATTATCCGTGCGAACACAGAGTCCACCGATATCACCGTTCGTTGGTACATAGCGGTATACGTCATTGTAGCGATCGTACATGTACTTATATCCAGAGTCCATGACTGCATAGCTACTGTCATGAAGAGCACCACGGAAGTTAACTAACGACGTGGCCTCTGCGCCAGGATTAGATCTAACTAAGTTATCATCTGGCGAGATAAGAACTATACAGTCTTTTCTAACCTCTGCGATATTATCGATGAGATAATTAGCCAACTGAAAGTTGCTTATAGTCTGACCATTTACTACTGTCGTGCCACCGGTCGGCTTACCCTGAAGGATCAAGGCAACATCAACGTCTTCCGATGAGATGTACTTGTCGTATCCAGTAGCTAAGACTGATAGAGGGGCTGTAGTCTCTGTGTAACCATCTGTACCACCGGTAAAATCGAAGTCAAAAACACGATTAGTATTGGTAAGATTAGCTGCTGTTGCAGACTCGATACCCATGGTCTCATTAACAGCCCAAACATACTTAGAAGACTGGTTGATTACATCTTTCCAGAAGTTACCTGCGCCACCAACGGTGGTAGCGTCTGTAGCTCTTGAAAGATTCGTGTATGTTTCTAAGACTGTTCCTGGGGATCCTGTAAACTTACCTAAACTATCAGTTATGACAATATGGATACCATCGACAACACTTGGGTTAAATGTAGCTTGATAGTCTGTAGTTTTTGGAGCTGAACCAGTTGTTGGCGCATGCTGCCATGAACGCTTAATGATGCTATTATCTGTATATCCAGTATTATAGTTGGTTGACAACTTATAAGTCGTGGTGAACGTGATGTTAGCCGCTGCAGTGTCAGAACCGCCACCGATGACGAACGAAGCGGCACCAACAGAAGCAACTTGAAGAAGTTGTGTTCCGATAGATGCGTTACCAACAGTGATAAAGTCACCAACTGCAACGTTAGCTACGAAAGCTGCTCCGAAGGTATTAGCTTGTGTCTGGGTTACAGATGCTGTAGTATTAGCTTTAAAGTAAACCACTGCGGTGTTTGATCCAACCGCAATAGAGACGTTCGCTGAAACGTCTACAGCACTAGGAGAATCTAGACCCTTGGCATAAAAACTTGATGAGTATCCATTAGTACCTGTAACTACATAAATCGATAACGAGTCACCCATGCTTCCAGGATACTTAGCAACAAAGAGTACGCTGCTATCAAATGATCCGACCTTGTGCTCAAAGTCTGTGTTATTTAAGATAACTGGATTAGATGAGACAGTGTCATAGTTCGCATATGCATTTCTTGCGGCTATAGAGCTAGAGGCCACAGCAGACGTGTTTGCAGCACGAACAACAAACAGGCTGTTTCCATACGATAAGAAGTTAGAAGCCGTGAACCACGTCTCAAAATTGGTTGAGTTCGGCATACCGAACATCGATACCAGTTTTGTTTCGGTATCTACGAGAACACGCTCGTTTACCGGACCCCAGTTGAATATACCGGCGATTGCACCGGTTGAAGTAGCGACCGCTGGTACGATCGAGGTTAAGTCGATCTCGGTAACGTTTACTCCAGGACTAAGCTGAAATGCCATCTTTATCTCCTTCCATGGAAAAAGGCTTTGAGTTTATTTTCTATTATTTATAAAAATTGGTTTTCATCACTCGTAAGCCAATTCCTCATAGGAGTATCGATGATCTCATCTAGGGAATCCCCTACATCAACGTACCCAAAAGGGGTTAGGTCATTCATTATATCATCTTCTGTTCTGTCTCTGAGTTTCATCAGAGTATTTATGTTGGTGTACTCTTTAAAATACTGCTGATCGGTCATCCAAGCAAATAGCACCAATCCCATGACGATATCGTCGTGACAACCGGTCTCAGCCTCATAACTATTTAAATGTTTTGAGAATGTACTTAACTCTTTGATAGTATTTGTGTCGTTGATGATCAGCTGGTTCTGCTCTATCAAGAGCTTTAATAGCGAGCAGCCGATAGATTTAACTGGCTTGGTTGTTCTGACACCCTTATCGACCCCGGTACTTATTCCAAATCCGGACGTGATTCTTTTACCCGCCCTGCCGGCATTTTCAGTAAATATAATGTTCTCGTACTCAAAATCTGTGTGTAAAGCATTGGCTACCTGGTCGCCGATGTCATTTATCTCAACCAAGACGGAAGCACCGTTGTATCTCTTTGCCAACTGAAATATGAACTCTGCGTAGTCGGCCGGAGTTATGAGGTTATTTCTAAACACACACACCTGTTTATAAGGCATAGCTGTAACGTCAATCACGCTGAACGCAGAGTAATCGAGTCCTTTACCCCTTGATACGTCACAGATTATAGAGTACAAGTGATTTTCTTCCGGCATCTCGTAGACTGTCAAACCATCCTTGTCATGGATTGACGACTTAGCCACAAGCTCTTTGAGCTTCCAACCGGCAATAAGAGTTCCAGAGCTACCCATGAACTCAACGCAGTACTCTTGCTCAAACTTCTCTGAGTCAAAGTTCATGGCAGAGAGAGTGTCTAACTTCCACTGCTCATCTCTACCCGGGACGTCATACCACATGACCTTGATCGGGTTGTACCCGTTCTTTCCATTAACGGCGTTCTGCCAGGTTGAGTGAAAGTGATTTAGTCCGTTGGGTGTAGAGACTAAGACGATCTTAGACTCTTGTCCAGAAGAGATCGTAGGATACACCGACGTAAAGAACTGATCCCAGTTCTCGATAAAAGCCGCCTCATCAATGAAGAGCAAGTTGATCGAGTAACCGCGAATGGCGTCGGCCGACGTCGCTGCAGCGATGACCCTAGAGTTGTTCTCAAGAACGAACGATCCTTTGTTCCACTCAACAACTCCTTGCTGAAGCCACTTAGGAAGGTGCTCATAAGCCAGTTGAACGCGACCAAGAATCTCTCGGGCCGTATCTCCTTTATTTGCAAGAAGCGCGACGGTCTTATCGGCATGAAAAATTATATACCATAAGATAAAAGCACACGTAGTGGTTGACTTACCAGCCTGACGCGCCGTTGCAATTACGGTGAACCTATTATCTTTCATCGACCTTAACATAACTTTTTGATATTTATAAAGCTTAAAGCTCATGAGACCACGATCCACGTTAATGATCTTCATGTACTTCTCAGTAAAGTATACTGGGTCTTGAGCACACTTTATGTACTCTCCAACCATGTCTTTATCAAATTGTATCTTTTGATTGGAACGCTTTATAAGAGCGTTGCCGTTATAGCTCTTTATCAGCTGTTCCATTTTTCATATTCTCTAGTACTTTTTGTAGCTCGGCCGTTGAGCCTACAAATAAGTTGTTGGTGATGCTCTTTGCATCTTGATTGTGTGGCTCGTCAACCGCTTGAATCTCTCTAACTTTTTTCTGAAGATCCATAAGATCTTTATTGGCGTCAAGCATCACTTTATAGAGACCGCCTAAAACTTCAAACGCCCTAGGGTGTTGACTCTGATCTGCTATCTGCGATAACTTCTCGATGGCGAACGTACCGTTCTGAATTATCTCGTGTATGTTGGTCCTGGCAATGTTGAAGTCTGCCAAAGCGCTGTCGTCACTCCCTTTGGCTATTATCTGTTTTACTTGATCTTCCATCGGTGATATATTCAAGGCTTTTCCAATCGAATCATTATTACTTGTGTCTGTCATGTTGTAAGGTCTGTCGTTGTTGTTATAAATCCAAAGTTACTGGTGGCGGTTATTAAGTTAGGATCTATAGTGTTTGCTATATTAGAAGTCGGCTGTCCGTTGGCCGTTAATCCAGGCTGTACTATAGTTACTGTAGCTGGACCTGCAACACCAATAGAAGACGGTATGGCTGTGTCTGGGGCATATACCGTCGTATTGGCAAATTTGATAATCGCACCGCTCTTGATCGGACCATACAGGTATCCTTTGAGGGTAAAGTCTAGAGTCCAAGTCATGTGCTGTCTTTCAGAGAAAGAGCCGTCGTATGTATCTACATGACTTACCGAATTAAGTATTACGGGTATGTCCATAGTTATATCCATCTCTGGAATAAGATGAACGGACGTTGTCCAGTCTGGAGTAAAGTATGGAAGGATCTGCTCTACTATCTTTGTACCGTCCTCGGTGTTCTTTACAGCCAAGTATAATTTAAATTCAAAGTTATATGGGACGGGACTATACTGATACTTCATCTTGTTTGCGCTTGTTGGATCAGAAACAGCGGTCCTCTTTGTTGTAGGGAGCTTTCTGTTACCGTCGTACGACAGCCCGGTCATCTCAAAAGATATAACCGGCATGGTGATCATCGCCGATGTCTTTTGAATGTTTGGGTCTTGAAGTACCCTTGCGAGCATCTTATCTTTAGATGCATATGTTATAGGAACTTTAATGAACTGCTTAACATTACCACTTGCGTCTGTCCTACTTATATTTACGTCGTCAAACAGAGTACCAAACAATGTTACGTACTTTCTTATCAGCGAGAAGTAAAAGTTTTGCTTAAACATTATACGACCCCATCGCTGAATGGATCTATAGCAGAAAAATCTATAAACGAAGACGAACCCGTTGGGTGGTTATTTGACCCGTCTTTTAGCTCTTGGTTAATCTGACCCGGGAGGTTAAAGTCTGCATAGCTCTCTAAGACAAGGTAGTTATTATCACCCTCATCGATATAGAAGCTTCCATCCTCCGCCAATATAGCCCAGTTAAGAACGTTAGTGCTGTAGTTTGCCTGTATAGAGTCAATAGCATCGATACCCGTGTCAAAGAACTCATCTGAGTACTCAAACACTTCGCAGGTCATCTCCCATGTCTGAAGTGCGTTTAGCTGGTAAAACATCTCGAACTTGTTTACATATTTTATCTGGAATATTCTTCCGTTTAATGGGAAGAATATAAGATCACCTTCTCTAGGGCGCACAAAGTTTGTCCAAGCTCCAATCTCATCGTTAAATACTTTTTGTGACATCGAGAACACAACTTGATCTCTAACCTCAAGACCAAACTTAGACATGAAGCTTCCATCGCCGCCAAAGCCGTCGACAGACTTTATGTACATCTCAACAGAGTACGACTGGTTATAGTAAGACTGATCATCGGACATGAGAAGGCCATCATAGTTACCAAGATTACGCGGGACGTATAACATGTCCTGCCCATAGATACGTATGGACTCTATGATAAGATCCTCTATGAGGAGCTGCTCTTCACTGGTAGCAAAGTTATTGAAGTAAAAATTGGTACCCATAAATTATCCGATCATGTCGGCTACAGGCAAGCTGTAGGTAAAGATCATCTCTTGCTCTAGCTCCTTGCGCTCCTCGGTAGCCTCATCAAATATAGCCTGACCGTTAAAGCTAACACCACCTGGCAACTGCATACCATTATACTTCTTGATATTGTTTCCCCACTGTTGCTTAATCAAGCAAGAGGCGTATCTCTGTAGCCAACGATCTGACCACACACTCGAGTAAAGTTCAGGGTCAACAATCTGATAAGCCTCAACGACAATATAGTCACCGACATTCATGATGCTCCAGTCCATGTCTATGTATAGTTTATTGACATGTCGGTTATATCTAATAGGTTGCTGCCCAACTAACATCTGCTCTAAGAACTGAATGTGTGTGAGCGCCATATAGTATGGCACCATGGATACGGACGTAAGTGTATATAGATCGTTTAAGGCAATCTGGTAGCGTATGTTAAAGAGATTATTAGTGTTAAGAGCTTGGCCGACTGGAAATATATTAACTGCCCCGATGATATTATCCGGAAGAGTAATATATCTGTTAGTCTTATCCTCTTGTGTGACGACCTTCTTATAATAAGTCTTGTCTGAGCCATCAAAGTGATAATCCCAATAGTAGCGGAGAGCCTCATCGATACGGTCATCGACTTGGTCTGGATCGACGTTGATCTCAATAACTGGCTTACCTAGCTTGCGAAGACAAAACTCGGCAAATGCTGCTCTTGTTGTTGGGACTGTCATCTCTATTCCTCTTTACTATATTTATTACTTTTTCTCAACAAGATTATCTCTGTAATGACTCTCATGAGAAGATCTCTGTCTACTTGTTAATTGTAGTTTTTCAAAGTCTTTTTCAGTAAATTTTTGTATCTTACTTTTATTTAATAATTCTGATCTCTTTATAGGGATAGCTTGTACAAGAGGTGTTCCTGCTGGTAAAATTCCAGTAAAATTTGGCTCATTAAAAAAGAACGGAAAGTTAATATAATTAAAATACTTGTCTGTATCAACTAAACCACTTATACATGTAAAACGAAAATCATCCCTGTTTAAAGGTGGTACAAATAGTGTAGACCATCCTGGAGGTGTTTGTATAGCCCAATAATTTAAAAACTTCATAGGCGGTTTATTGCCAATAGGATTAGGACATTTATCAGTTGTTATCTGATACTTGCCATGATTGTCTACCATAGGTTTATAAAAACCAGTATTATAAGAAATACCAGAAGCATCTTGATTTGATATAAATTCAATATCAGCCGCTAGAGGTATAATATATCCTATTGTCATAGCATCTAAAAAAGGATTACATTTTTTTATTGTACTATTATTTAACACTTGTTTGTTATCAATATACATAGGTAATGCTTTATACCAGTCGGGCATTAATTTTTTTGCCGAATATGGCTTGGGTATTACATCCCAATCTTTATTTTCGCAAAAGAATTTTATCTCTTTATTTTTACCAAAAAAAGACTTTAACATAATATTGTCACCTTATCAATTTTGCCCATTACCAGCATAATAATTTACTTGTTTACCGGACTCAACCCACTCCTTGCACATCAATACTTCTTTGTAACCCCTTAGTATATGATCATCATGTAGTGAGAAATGTAGATTAGATATCCAATCTCTCATCTCATATGGTAATTTATCAAAGCAGGTCATGACTATGACCATTCTTTTATGATCAAGAGCAGAATTATTTTTACTCATAACATAAATAGTTCTACCAAATTACTGTTTTTTATCTCGTCTAATCCTAATAAAAATACAGGTCTAGAATTAAAATCACTATCTATCTCTGTGTAGTGTACAAACGGAAATTTATTAATAATTAAACTACTACCCCAAGTATTATAGTTAGTAAATAACTCATCGTGCTGATCTGGGTCCCAGTATGCATTATGCTGAAACTTTACACCACTTTCTTTTAACCAGTCATAAGCTTTTTTGCACTCGCCTATGTCTTCGGATAATCCTGTGCAAAGAATTATATCTTTTATTTTTAAAATACTCATTATCCTCTCCTTATCCAATACCTTGATTTGGCCATGTTACAGATAAACTACCCTTATTACCCGAAGCACCGGCATTACCTGCTGTACCGCTCGCGCCCTTAGCTCCTGTCGAACTACCAGCTCCACCATCACCTCCAGCTGCAGAAGCTCCTCCAGCTCCACCTGAGCCACCGGCACCTATCACAACAGATGCTATTGACTTTGGTGTAAAAAATGCTGCAGATGATCCAGGTGTAGCAGATGCTCCGGCATTACCTAAACCACCACCACCGCCATTTCTACCAAACCCACCAGCAGAACCAGGATTACCTGAGCCACCGCCTGTTCCTGCATTACCTGCTCCACCGCCTGCACCAGCACCACCAGCATTACCTGGGCTTCCGCTTGATGGCCAAGTGTGTGAAGCACCGCCAGTCCCGGCATTGCCACCACCCGTTCCGGAACCCTTATTACCAGAATTACCATTTTCACCGGGACCTCGGTCTCCACAACAACTTCCATTAAAACAATGTGATCCACCGGCACCACCACCACCACCGCCTCCAGGAGAACCAGCAGCTCCACCTGTTCCTGCATTACCTGATGTAGCACCGTTACCACCAGCTCCACCGCATCCACGAGAACCAGCCGTCCCTCCACTACCACCAACTGTAGATCCAGCAGCTCCAGAAAAAGTTATAGGACTGCATAAACCACCTGAACTTATTTGAGTAGAACCACCGCTACCACCTGATCCACCTGTACCGCCTACTAAACCAGCACCGCCTGGAGAACCCGCAGCGCCTGATGTTCCACCACCAGAACTTGGATTACCAGCATTACCAGCAACACCGGCACCGCCGCCACCTCCACCACCTCCACCGCCTCCTGAACATCCTGTCCCGTTCCCATAAAAATATCTAGCCCAAGTACCGCCACCTGAGCCTCCATTACCGCCGCCGCCGCTTCCATTACCACCTGCTGCACGTGGAGAACCTGAAAAGCCAACACAACGACCTCCTGGGCCATAGCCGCCTTCGCCTTGTGCTCTAGAGCCAGTTGCACCAGCATTTCCACCAGCATTTCCTCCAGCACCACCGGCAACACCATTAGTATAAGTGCCACTACCATGGGTACCACCCGTTGTATTACCACCAGAACCGCCACCGCCGCCATTACCACCAACACCGGCATTACCAGCACCACCCGCTGATGAACCATTTCCAGCATACCCTGTTCCACCCTGACCACCTTGTGATCCGCTTCCACCGTTACCCGACCACCCGCCGTTACCACCTTGGCCACTAACAGTAGCGCTACGAACTTTATAGGGAACACACCAATTAGTACTACAATTAAATGTAATACTACCAGCGTTTATTCTAGTGTTTAGTAAAAAACCCTTTGCCATCTATTCCTCTATTAGTTAATAGCTACGTTGGCCATCGACCAAGCACCGGCATAAGTAGTACCAGCATCAAACGTGGTAAACGTAAATATATCACGTCGGTTAACTGTTGTTGTCAGTACGGGTGCAGTTCCATAAGACCACCTAACCGCTGCAGGCCACGTTACAGTTCTGCTACCAGCGGAATCTTGCTGCACAACTATAGTTAGGGTCTGCATCTTACCAACACCAGGAGGGTTATTAAATGTAAAAGTTGGATTTCCACTTAATACGATACTAAAATTACTAAACAATGACCAATCAAAATTAACTGTACTTGCATAAGTGACGGCAGTTATAGTCTCTGCGCCTGTTCCAAAACCATTTGTTGAGTTGGCATAACTTCGATCGTTGCTGAATGTACTGATCGATGGTGGAGAACCCTGCAAGCCGGACCAGAGAGTATTTGCAGGAGTAAAGTTTAACTGACCAGCAACTGAGCTTGATACAGTTAAAGATCCACCAGTAGCAGTAGTTGGTGCAGTCGTTAATACAGTAGTAATAGCGTTGGCAGAACCAATAATAAGCGGCCCTGTAGTTACTGTGAGTGGGGCATTAAAGGTAAAACCACCACCGCTTAACGTTAGAGTCTTTGCAACACCAGTGCCATTACCAAAATATAGAGTTCCTGTTGAAGGAGAACCAGTCGTGTATATATCGACCGGACCGGTAAAGATACCACCACCAAATGTAGGCGTTGATGACGTATTGACACTCTGGTTAAGAGGGAAGTTAGTTATGTTATTAGCACTTCCAGAGAAAGAAGTAGAGTTGATAGTGGAGTTAACGGTAGAGTTACCTATGACAATAACACCAGCACCTGCTGCATTATTACCGACTCTAACCGAGCTGTTATAGTTAATTGTGAGAAAATGACCAGGCTGAGCTGTAGCTGACACACCAACAATGCTAACTGGATTTAAACCATCAGACGTAGTTGACAGCGCGGTCGAAACATCATTACCCCATATAGCGTAGTAAGTCTGTGTCGGTGTTAAGCCTGTAATAGCAGTGTTACTAGTACCTATCGTATAAGTTAAAGCGTCACCTGTATCGAGAAGACCAGCAATACCAGGAACATATAAGCGGCTTCTATTATCAAGACCACCTGTATACCATGTTGCAGAAGTAGCTCCTCCAGCAACAGACTGTACTAGAGTCATTGCCGTATCACTCGTGATAGACTTAACAGTATACCACACAGGTGGTGCTGCTGCGGGATTAAGTGTTATAACAGTACCGAGAGGTAGTTGCTTAAACAGTGTACCTGATCCGACTACAGTCTGTGTTCCTGCCGGGATAGATATTGTTCCAGTGGCTAACGCTGCAGCTATAGTATTTGCAGTCGTAGTACTTACCTTAACATTTCCTGTAAGCGCGGTGGCATTACCTGAGAAGGTATATGTAGAAGGTGGAATTATTGCTGATAGTGTATTGGCATTTAAATATGTTACGTTTGCCGTATTAAGTATAGCATTGCTTGACCAGTAAGGAGCAAACGTTCCTGTTCCGGTAGCAGTTAAGATCTGGTTAGTGAGACCATTACTAACTGCCGTGTCTCCAGAAACAGTAATTGCCCCGCCGATATTAGCCCCTGCTGTCGTGACAAGATCACCGTTAATATCAACAAGAGCTCTCGGTGTAGTGGTATTAAATCCGGTGTTACCAGCAACATACAGCGCGTCACTTAAAGCTCTTGCAGCAGTTGGGGGAGCAGTACCAATACCGACACCACTAGGGCCAACATTGAATTGTCTAAACTGATAACTCGTCTTATCAGCCGAGTCTGTAGTGATGAATCTATAAGAATTCCAAGTAGCAGACGTAGCACCTGATGCTAAATTTTGATATAAGAATAAAGTATTAGACGATGCAGTACCGAATGGATTATCAATCTCAACATAAGCAGCTGGACTTGATGTTCCATGACCAGTATTACCGGTAGATGTTACGTATAGTGTTGTTCCTACTTGGAAAGCATTACCACCTATAGTCGCTCCGTTTGCACCAATCTTTGTACTACCAGCAGTATTTGATACCCACAGTACCGAGTTAGATGTGACTGTAGTATTACCGGCTATAAATCCAGAATAAGAATGTGTTACGTTACCGACAGTAGTACTAGTTCCACCTAGTGTAATAGCTGCTGTGTTGATAACTGTGTTTGTTACTGTTGAGTTACCAAAATAAGCTGTACCCTGAACAGAGGCATTACCAAAGAAAGTGTTAACAGCTGTAAAGTTTAAGTTACCCGAGAGAACACGACTATCTGTATTTTGTACATAACTTGCAGCAGCAACACCGCCAAGCTTTTGCGAGTCACCAACCGTAATACCTGGCTGAGCAGAAGCTAGTGTTCCATATAGTGTAGTTGCATACACCGTTTTCCATGTTTGTGTCGGAGAACCAAGATTTATTGTACCGGTACTTAAAGGCGATACATCTACACTTGAAAGCCAAGCGTTGTTTGATGAGTTAAATAATAAGCTGGCATATGTTGTAGCAAGGGCGCCAGTTGTAAAATCTGTATTGCCGACGATAACGCCAGATCCGTTAGCGTCTCCGATTGCGGTGGATCCATCGGCAAGAATGAGTGTATGATCTTTAGTTGATATACTAACGTTATTAATGACTGTGCACGAATAAGTAGTTGTAATATTACCTATAACAACAAGATTACCGGAAATATAGACATTACCGTTAATATTAGCCCATGCTAAGTTAGCTAGACCCGTCGACTCAAGATAAGATGTCTTAACGTTACCAGATAAAGCATACAAACCGGACGAGTTAGACACTGTAGACACTGTGCCATTAGTAACGGTGAATGTTGGATTAACAGTCAACGCCGCCATAGTAAAGTTACCAGTCGTATTGACTGTATTAACTGGAGCATAAGCCCAAGCTAGAGTACCAGCATTAATGTTTGTAGCATTACGATAATAGCTTGCTAGCTGACCATTTAAATATGTCGCGTTATTAGCAGCGCCGCTAAACCCGGTTGTGTTGATAGTAACATTAACCGTTGAGTTACCAAGTGATATGATACTGCTATTGACAGTTGTACCATTAGACGACGAGTTAATTGTATTAAAGAATACTGTTGGTGTGACTGTATCATTACCGAAGTAGTTATTTGCTGCGGTAAGATTTAAATTACCGGTCATCGTAAAGTTACCGGTAGTGTTTACTGTGTTAATTGCTTGATACGCCCATGCCAGTGTACCAGCATTGATGTTGGTAGCATTACGGTAGTAAGATCCTGGCTGGCTGTTAAGATTAGTAGAGTTGGCTGACGTGCCACTATAGTTAGCCGACGTCAGTATACCGGTAACGGTAGTGTTAGAGAGGGTAAGTGTCAGGGTATTAGTGGTCGGCGAGGTAAAGACCGCATTGACGGTGGTATTACCTACGTGGACCTCTGTTGAGTTGGCTGTAAAGGTAGTGTTTACTACTAGGCCATTCTTAACGACAAAATCTTTATCTGACATCTGGTTCCCTCTCCCGCAGAGTTATTTTGACTATTTATAATCATTCCGCATTAATGATAGCGGTAGATGTCTCTTTATCTATTGTCATAATACCATAACAGCAAAAGTTCCAATCATCATTTCCCATCCCGTCTCCGGAGACTTCATCATGCACGGGTACGTTCATCTTAACATGCTTGAAGATGAATTCTTTATCATTCTCAAAGACTCTCCAGACATGGTCCAAAGTCCCCCTTCCAGGTTTCCCCTTAGATTTATTAAATCTTATTAGATACTTATTCATATTATTGTTGCTTGTGATGGCTCATAGTTAATACGATCACCGATATATCTAGCTGTCACATCAAAATGAATCATTCTAAATGGCTCGTTAGACTCGTTCTTTGTAAACGAGTGTGGTAACCATGAATTAGTAAAGACTAGCATCCCTGGATTTGGTGTAAAGTTAACCATTTTACTTGCATAAGTGATGTCGTTTGTATTTTTTTCTGGAAGAAATACATACTCTTTAACTGACCTAGGCTCGTGTATAACAAGCCTACAAGAATTTTCAGGGCAATCTAAAAAATAGAAACCAGATAACATTGATCCATGTATATGTCTTTCATGTCCGGAATGTTTTTGATGCTCTTGACACCAAAAGTCATCCATAAAAGTACCAAAATTACGCATGTCATAACCCTGGCTATCGAGTATATCCCATGACATATCTAGAATAAACTTAGACAGATCTTTAACGTCCTCATGGTCATCAAAATTATTCGTATTATATAGAGGATATATGTCATTAGCAACTTGCTCCTTTTTAACAGAGTCAAGAAGTTCATATGATATCTTTTTAGCAGAGGCTAAAAACTCAGGTTTATTCACCATATAGATGGGACTAGAAAAATAGAACCAACTATCAAAATTGTTAAACATAATAATCCTCCATGATATATTAATTATATATCAAAATGGAAAGGCTTTATCCGTGATGCTTCTTGAATTATTGATAGCAATGATCTTGTTAGCTATGTCTTCCTCGATACCGGCAACATCAAGATGCCCGTCAGTCCACTCGTCAAGAAGCTCTTTAGTTAGATCCTCAAACACGACAAAAGTCTCTGGATCAGGGTCTGTCAAGTCAACACGCATATTAATAGATGCAGTAGCTGTACCGTCAGTTCCGGTAATGAGACACTGAAAGGACTGCACTACGTCTTTAAGATCGCCGACATCCTTGACCATAGATCCTGTGTATGTTCTTGTATATGTTACAGTCATGTTAGACTCCTATTGCGTGATAGTATACTGTGCTCGATGTAGCACTGTTGGTGGTGACAGTAGCCGTAGTATTATTTGCACCACTAAGCCAGACAAATGCGGTACTGACAGTTCCACTAACTGTTACGTTATAAAGTGTAGTAAACGCACTAGCAAATGTACCGACAACACCCAAGCTGTTTGCCGAGATCGATCCCCAATTCATCTTGATACCGTTTGGAAGCACCGTGTAACCAGTAGCTGCTGCTGTAACTTTACCACCGATATAGACGCCAGCTGTATTAATTGTCGCGTTACTAGTATTGTTGCCAACAAAAAGAGCAGAAGTATTAACAACAGCACCACCTGTACCGGTAGTAGTTGCAGCTGCTACAGGATTGATAGTTATAGTAGAAGTACTATGAAGTGCGTTAATGGTGTTATTTCCGGCAAAGAATGACGACGTGTTAACTTTACCACCACCTGTACCGGTACCAATAGCAGTACCAACAAGTAAAGTAGATCCTTCTGATGTATTGTACGTTCCATTCCAATAAAGATTAGCTGCGTTATTTCCAGCAAACAGTACCGGTCCGCCACCAGTTGAATTGAATTGCAGAGCGCCAGAACCAGTCGTATTAGAAGGCGATATACCAGTATAAAATATACTGGCACCACCACCAGATTGACCCATTGTGAAGTTAGATGGTGCTGCTGAAACATATGTAGCTGTATTTCCTATGAAATAACCTGAGCTTGTAATATACACGCCACCTTGGCCAGTAGTATTAGCTGAAGCTGTTTGATTGATTCTCAATTCAACAGAACTGATACTTGCGTTGACTGTGCTGTTACCAACGAACAAGCTGCCGGTGCCGTCACGCGTGATCTGCACGCTGCCCAGCGTATTACCGACAAAGATAGTTGTACCAGTAATATTCACACCACCTGAGCCCGTAGTATTAGCGGAAGCTGTTGGATTAATTACCATGCTAGTTGTATTATGATACGAATTGACTGTGCTATTACCAACAAAAAAGCCTGTAGCACTGATATAGACGCCACCAGTACCAGCTCCGTTTGCAGTTGCAACTGGATTAATTGCCAACGATGTTGAGTTGATCCAACCATTAACTGTAGTGTTACCAAACTGAACTGCATACGCGTTAACGTTAAAGCTACCAGGACCAGACGCGTTTGAGAATCCTACAGCTTGGATGAACGGGTTATTTGCAGCATTGGTGCCTGATGTGTAGAAGTTTATATAGTTTGTACTGTTACCTAACTGGATAGCAGAGGTATTTACATTATATAGGTTTTGAGCAACAGCAAAGACACCTGATCCTTGAGGGAACCACTGAGTAGCGCCACCTGGACCGTTCTGCCCGCCGTCAAATCCTAGAGTAAATATCGGTCCAACTTCAGCAACACCACCAGAGACTGGAGTCATAAAGATAGCAGTACTATTGCCAACCGCGCCGTTACGGAAGATACGAATACTAGATCCGTTGGCCTGGAATTTAGAAGCCGTGTTACCATAATATATTGCAGTGGTGTCAACCGTGAAACCACCAACACCAGTAGTCAATCCAGTACCACCGTTTAGCGCGATAGAAGATCCGGAGTTAACCCAAGCATTTGATACGGCGTTTCCTATAAAGAAAGCAATACTATTGATGAGCGCGCCGCCAGATCCAGTATTTCTAGAATCAGAGGTTGGGTTTATATAAATCTGAGATGTTGAATGATAACCATTGACTGTACTATTACCAACATACATAACACTACCGTTATGAACACCTCCTCCTAAACCAGTTCCAGTACCACTTATAGTTAAAGTAGGCGCCGGTGTTGCAGACATCTGTACGTTACCGCCGGTGTTACCTATTGATAAGAAATATCCGTTAGCTATAAAACCGCCGGATCCAGTATTTCTGGCATCAGAGGTTGGGTTTAAATACCACTGAACGACGTCAAAATAAGCGTTGATGATGTTGTTACCAATCAGCACTACGCCAGACTGTGTACCACCACCGCCACCTACTTTTATACCACCAGTACCGGTAGTTGTTGCTGTACCACCGCCAAAAAGTATAGCAGTCGTGTTTACGGATATATTTGCTGCCGTGTTGCCTATGAATAACTGATTACCTGTACCAAAGAAACCACCGGTACCAGTAGTGTTGGCAAGAGGACCACCTATAGTGATTGCTGTAGTATTAACAGTGGTGTTTGTTGCGGCGTTACCAAGGAACAAAGTACTAGCATTTGCAAATAAACCACCAGATCCAGTATTTCTTGCATCAGCAGTTGGATTAATTGTTATTGCCGATGTATTATGAGTAGCATTGATTGTATTATTTCCAAGGAATAATACAGACGCGTTAACAACGGCTCCGCCAGTTCCTGTAGTAGTACCAGTACCAGCACCAATAACTATCGAGCTCGTATTGTGAACAGAGTTAATCGAATTATTACCAAGAAATATAGTGCCACCACCGATTAAGTTAGCTTGAAGACCGCCTGTGCCGGTAGTTGCAGTAGTAGTACTGCCAATCATTACCTGGGCGCCGGTAGACGTATGTGTAATTGATATATTAGCGGCGGCGTTACCGATGAATAATCCGGTATTAATAACACCAGGTCCGGCAAACAATGCAGCACCGCCTGTACCAGAAGTATTTGCAGTACCACCACCTATGACCATTGCTATAGTATTGACTGTTACGTTAGCTGCATTGTTACCAAGGAACATACCGATCGTAGGATTTAACCAGAAACCACCGTTACCTGTGGTGTTTGCAGCCGCAGTGGGTATGACTGTTATCTGTGATGTTGTTAGAGACGCTCCAATTGTAGAGTTACCTAATACCACTTGAGAGGCGTTGGCCAAGAAACCACCGGTGCCGGTACTTAAAGCAACTGCACCGCCGATTAAGAAGTTAGCGCCGGCACCGATGTTTACTGTAGGAGTGGTTCCTGTCGTACTAATAGAGACGTTACCTGCACTATTTCCAATATACAATGTTGAACCGGTAGCATATAAACCACCAGTACCTGTAGTATTTGCTGCGACTGTACCATTAATATATAAAGCAGTTGTACTGTATGCGGCGTTAACGGTATTGTTTCCAACTGCCATCGCCGACGCTGTAGCGGAGAACGCTCCGGTACCAGTGGTTGAATTGACGCCGCCTGTTATAGATATTGTATTTGTAAAAGCGTACTGCGCAGATAGATTGGCGTACGCAGTAAGTGCTGTGGAACCAATAAACACACCAGTAGTATTCATAGTAGCATTTGATAATGTATTACCAAGATAAATGCTGGATCCAGTAGCATATAAACCACCTGTGCCTGTGGCATTCGCGCCTAGACTGATACTCGATGGTGTTATCTGGGTGTTGCTTAAAGTGTTAGCAAGGGATATAGTAGCTGTTATCTGAGTGGTAGTAGAGTTACCGATGGTGATTGCACCGGTGTTTGCTATTGATACAGTGGGTAGTGTAGTAGCGTTACCGGTATAAACAATAGAAGTAGTGTTCAATGTTAAGTTCGTATTAACGTTGACTTGTGTGTCAACGTTCGCTATGCCGTATATCCTGGTGCCACCGAGTAGATTTGCCATTTAACTATCCCTAAAAGATTTACGCTAGAGTTCCATCTGCAGTGAATACGTGCACTACGTTGGCTCCGACTATGTATGTGTTACCGCCGCTAAACAGCTGTGGTAATGGATATGATATGACGACTATACCAGATCCACCGGTGTTTGCAGGAAGTGAAGTATTTGTATTACTAAAACCACCGCCACCACCGCCACTACCAGTATTTATAGCACCTGCAGTAGATGACTGATTGTTGCCAGTAGAGTTACCACCAGATGAACCAAAGACGCCTGCGCCTTGGCCACCAACACCCGAAGATCCACCAGCCCCTGGCTGAAAGTTTGTTGTAGTATTACCCTGACCTGATGGAGTATAATCGGTACCACCACCTCCACCTGCAGCATAGATAACTGATGTACCAGTTATAGAACTAGATACACCGTTACCACCCGGGCCTCCGATGCCAACTAAAGTGTTATTAAATGATCTTGTCTGGGATGCATCACCGCCATTGGCAGAAGCTCCTCCTCCACCCGCAGCTGACCTATTAGCAGTAAGTGAGTTCCACGAACCACCTCTATTACCCTGACCTAATGTATTAGCACCGCCTGTCATACTAGCATTAAGAGAAGTACCAGCTGCACCACCACCAGAACCACCTTGATAACTTACCGGTGTATCATAACTCGAACCCGCACCACCACCTATCGCAGTATAACTACCAAATACAGAGTTTGTTCCGTTTGCCCCTACCGCACCACCACTTCCTACAATTACAGAATAAACAACCCCTGTTAATAAGTTAGCAGTTGAGTTAACAGATATTAAGCCACCAGCACCGCCTCCTCCGGTACTTATAGAGCCATTAACAGATCCGCCACCGCCACCGCCAGCAACTACTAGCACAGAGGCCCCGGTAACTAGCTGTCCTTTCTGGTATGTGACTTCATCGAATATACCGGCTACCTGAAAGTTACCGTTGGGATAGAGTCTATTTGCAATATTTACAGATGAGTTAGCTAGAAGACCACCTATAGGGATCGTGTACCCACCAGGTACAGTAGTATTTGACACCGCATTAAAATTATTAATCGTGTATTGATTAGGACTATTGTCTATGATAGTAGCCGACTGACACGTAAGTAAGGCAGTGTTAGGTACTTTGTAAAGTGGAAATACGGGCGTAAAGTTACTATTATATATCGCTACTCCATTTACAAGTCTCGTATTGGATATATTACCTACAAAATACTGTGCGCTAATGATAGCATTAGCAGTAGATCCTATAAGCCAAGGCGATGTACCACCGCCTATTGAAGTTAAATTAATAGTATTACTTGCAACTAATACTCCGTCAAGGTACAGCTGTAGGGTTGTATTTGTTCTAGTAACAGCGGCATGGTGCCAAACATTATTTGCAATGATAGTATTAGAGAACAGAGAGGTATAAGAGGGACCAGCCGAATTACCGACAAAGCAGTTAATAGTATTTGCGTCAGATGATCCTGGCTGGTTTCCGGAACCAAAAGCGCCTATGACTAGAAAGAATCCATCAGACCAAGTAGAAGATCCTGGGTTAACATCCTTCGATATTATTGGGTGAACACTATTACTTGTTCCCTGCCAATTGAACCACGTCTCGACCGTCCAGTTTGACTGCGAACTGTTTAATAGGTCTATAGATCCGTTGGCAACATATGGCACTGATATGTACGAGTTACTGCCGGTAAAGTAGTCACTATAAGATGCGCCTGCTACAGTCGTCGGTATCACCTCATCAAATAAACCTTTAATCAAAAAGTTACCGTTACTATAGACTTTTGAAGATGTACCAATAGAGACAGTTACGTCATTTGATAGTGCAACCAGAGATGTATTGACATTCGTGGTAGTTATGTTTAACGGACCTACGTCAGAGACTGGTAGGGATTTATATGCTGATAGATAATACTGAGTGTTAGCTGAACTGATATTAGTGGTAATTGTCGAGGGTGTAAAGTTTGCTGAATATTTCACGCCTTTTGATATAGAGTAATTTGCTATAGCTAAAGGGCCACCGACAGTCAGCGTTGTTAAGTTACTAGCAGCGTGTGTACCAATAAGTGGGGTGATGTTAGGATTACTAGTAACAAAGGATAAATTTCCAGTCTGGGTACCGGTAACACTGAGACCGTTTATATAAGTCGCAACAGTTGTTCCATTAAATGTCATGGCCATGTGATTCCACACACCAGGAACAAAAACACTATTAGCGGTTATATGCTGTAGAGCAGGTGTAGCAGTTAAATTATATACGTTGAGTGTTATTCTGTTATTTACATTTCCATCAAGACGTATGTCGGCTCCTGTAGGATTTGCTAAAGCAGTAAGATAATCAGAAAATAAAAATGAAGCAGTTGTATTAGAAGACTTGTTAAACCAAGTTTCAAATGTCCACGTTTGACCATTTGATAGAAGATTAAGAGAGGCATTTGCCAGATATATAAAGCTGTTGGCCGCGGGTCCGCCGCCGACACCTATGGCATAAGTTAAATTTACCTCATCGAGTATACCCGATACGGCAAAGTTACCATTACTAAAAACTTTAGAAGTTGTAGCCATTATCCAAATACCGTGTCAAGTGATCCTGTAGTTGCGTTATAGTACGTGTATGCTTGGTTAGCCCCTGTAGAGTTAGCAAAACCGACACGAGCTGCTGTATATATGTTACCGTTTGCGCCTATCCCACCAAGAGTAGTGATGGCCCCAGAGTTGGAGTTGACTGACGCGGTCGTGTTGGTGAAGGCATAGCTTGATGCCAGATTGACTGAACCACCACCCGTTGCTGTCGACCAGTAAGCGTTGCTGCTGCCGTTTGAGGTTAATACCTGACCCGCAGTTCCGTTCGAGCCGTTGAGCTGAACCACACTGTTCGCGCCAAGTATACCGTTATGCGTGGTTGTATTGCTGAACGATATTGTATTTGTGAAGGCATACTGAGCGGCTACGTTAACTGACGCTGCACCAGGTGATGACCAATAGACGTTGCTCGTACCGTTTGACGTTAAGTATTGACCGGCTGTGCCTGAGTTACCACCAGCAATAACTGCGGCATTTACTGTCAAGTTAGCAGTGTGTAATGCTAAGTTACTAAATGTAACAGTATTACTATATGACTGTGTTCCATTATATGTAAAGTTTGCAGTCGTATTGACAACGTTTGTTAATGCAGTGCTAAGATAAGTGTTTGTAACAAATGTAGATAAGCCATAACCACCAAAGTATAGTGAGTTGTTTGACGTGCCGCTGAATGACGTAACAGTACTATTAGTGCTTATTGCGGCGTTGACTGTGGCACTACCAAACGTGATAGTATTACTAAATGTAGTTGTATTACTAAAAGTTTGTGAAGCATTTAAAAGTGCTATGTTTGTATTAGTATAGGCAATTGCGTTGGCATATGCTTGTGCAGCATTACCTGAATAAGCAATTGCGTTAGCATACGCTAGTGCAGCGTTGCCAGAATACGCAATGGCATTGGCATAAGCCAGTGCTGCGTTGCCAGAATAAGCTATCGCGTTGCTGTAGGCGTTGTCGGCCTTATTACCTGCATACGTGACGGCGTTGCTGTATGCGTTGGCAGCTTTATTGTCTGCATAAGTTACTGCATTGGCATAAGCCAGTGCTGCGTTGCCAGAATAAGCTATAGCATTTGAGTAAGCATTTGATGAGCGATCGATGAGTTGCTGTGCCGTGTTACCATTCAGTGTCGACGAATCGGTAGCAATAGTTGACCAGTAAACGTTGGCTGTGCCATTAGACGTAAGAACTTGACCGGCTGTACCTTGGCTGCCAGTAGAATCATAGACCGATATACCAGGATTAATCTTAACATTCGCGTTAAGCGAGAGGGCAGTGTTTGTGCTAGGAAGAGGCCCATAAGTTCCTGCATTTAATACGCCGCCGTTATTTGTCGTAACAATGCTATATAGCCCAGCATCAGTGAAAACGTTGCTAGTAAAGAGAAGTATCTGGGTGCCGGTAATTGCAGTTAGATGCGTCGTTGGTGGTGTAAATCCAGAAAGCGAGTAGACTGTATTACTGGTAGTAACTCTGAAGTCTATTATCTTATATGAACCAGCGCCGCTTGTTGTTGAATAGAACTTCAAGCCGCCAGTATTAAGTGTACCGTTCTGTGTAGCACCACCGCTACCACCCTTACCGCCGTGTGTAGGTGTAGCAGTTGGGGTTATAAATGTGCTGCTGGTGTACCACGTTGCAGGTGAACCATCCACGAACAGGTATGTCTGGCTACCAGTACCAATATAAGCTATGTGATGCCAAGTGTTTGCAGCTATGCTAAACCCACCGGCATATTCAGTGACATACGCGTAGTTTCCAATATACGCGCCATTATTAGCAATTTGGAAAACAAGACCATCTGGGCTTGGAGCTAATAGAACTGAAGTAGGCGTAGTATTAGTTGTAGGGAAGTTAACCCAGAATTCTAAGCAGTAACTATTGCCAACGCTGGATACTGTATTAGAGAAACCAGCTGTAAGATTAGCAGTTCCAGTGAAGGAAAATACGTTGGCCAGTGTTAACGACGTGGTATTTACAGTCAGCACATTAGTAAGATATGCGTTACTAACATATGCATTACTTAGCGCGCCGTTAAGATATATCGAGTTATTAGACGTACCGCTAAACGATGTTACACTGCTATTTGTACTTATTATTGCATTGACGGTGGCATTACCAAATGAGATTGTGTTACTGAAACTCTGAGTATTAGTCCAAGCATATTGTGCAGCAACGTTCGTGTTGATAAGCTGTGTGCCGCCAACATAAAAACCAGTGGTATTGATAAGAGCATTTGATGTGTTATTACCGACAAATATTGTTGTTAAGTTGGCAGTAAGACCACCTGTTCCAGTTGTCGTCAGAGATCCACCACCCATTGTGAGAGTGGTAGGTGACAGTGTAGAGTTGACCGTGTTGTTACCCATAGATAACAGGTTATTAGCAAATGCCAGAGTGCCTGTGCCGGTTGTAGCCGCGGTGCCACCGGTTATCTTGATCTCAGAGTTAACTGTAACGTTTGCAGCAAATGTGTGTATATTTGTCCAAGCGTATGTGGCGTCTACGTTAACAACAGCCGCGGCGGGTGATGTCCAGTAAGGAGCTCCAGTGTCGCCGTTGCTCGTCAAGAAGTATCCGAGAGTGCCGTTGCTTCCTGTTAGTGCTATAGCACCATTGATAGCTAGAGTCGCATTAGTCTGTACGTTACCGGTAAATGTTGTTCCAGTCTTGAGCGCTATGTTTGTATTAGTATATGATATAGCATTTGAGTATGCATTATCAGCTTTATTACCGGCATATGTTACGGCATTTGAGTAGGCATTTGATGAGCGGTCAATAAGTTGCTGAGCTGTATTGCCACCGAGTGTTAACGCGTCTGTGGATGCAGATGACCAGTAAACATTAGCAGCACCATTAGATGTGAGAACTTGCCCAGCAGTACCCTGGCTGTCAGTCGAGTCATAGATAGCAATTCCTGTATTAATTTTAACGTTAGATGTAAGTCTTAACGCAACGTTTGCACTAGGAAGCGGACCCACGACTGTAGGGGTTACAGTACCACCATTATTTGTAACACTCAGGCTATATGGACCGGCATCCGTGAAAGTATTGCTCGTGAATAGCAATACTTGGGTTCCGGTTATAGATGTCAGGTGCGAGGTCGGGGGTGTAAATCCAGAAAGCGCGTAGACTGTATTGCCTGTAGTAATTCTAAAGTCTATTATATCAAAAGCGCCGGCACCAACAGCATATCCTGACGAGAGACTTAAAGGTGAAAGTGCTAATATACCATTCTGTGTATAGCCACCCTGTCCGCCCTTACCACCATGTGTAGGTGTCGCAGTCGGAGTAGCATAAGAGTTACTAGTATACCATGTTGCACGAACACCGTCTACATAGAAGTACGTGTAGTTGCCAGTGCCTATATAAGCATAGTGGTGCCAAGTATTAGCTGCCACATTAAATCCACCTGGGAATTCTGTCGTATAGCCACTTTCTGAGATGGTAGCACCATTGTTTGCAATAGCTATTTGTAGTGAGCTAACACCGCCAGTAGTTATATTTGTAGCACTACTATTAGTTGTGGCAAATCTAACCCAGAATTCTAAGCAGTAACTATTACCGACACTCGTGACAGTATTAGCAATAGTGACTCTAACGTTAGATGTACCGCTGAGTGAGAATACGTTAGCAAATGTCTCGGAACCAGTCTGTACATACATTGACTGGGTAAGGTACGAGTTACTAACATATGCGTTAGGATTTAAACCGTTAAGGTACAGTGAGTTATTGGCTGTTCCAGAGAATGCCGTTGAGTTAACAACAGAGTTAACTGTTGAGTTACCAATTGTAAGACCAGATACGTCTAGAGTTACACTCGCAGTAGTATTTGATATAAACACACCATTATTAGATATGTCTGTATTAACAGTAGTATTACCAATCGAGAGGTTACCAACGGTTACTGCAATCGAGTCTGCTGAAAGATCAGCAGCCGTAGACATAGATGTCCAGTACGCGCCACCAGTACTATTTGATGTTAGAACCTGCGCGCTAGTACCGATGGATCCATTAGCAATAATATTTCTAATATAAGCATTAGACCATATTCTGGTTGCAGCACCAAGATTTAAACTATTCGTACTAGGCGTGATATTGACGTTAGACTGCCAAGAAGTTGTTGGATCATCAAACACAAGGTTAGCCGATGTGCCAGCCACGATACCGGCGCCATCTGTCAACATACTATTGGCTGCACTATTTGCAAAGATGATGTTAAGATCGTTTGTAGTTATCACTGTCGAGTTGACAAACGTAGTAGTTCCGGCAAGGATAAGATTACCAGTAACTGTCAGGTTTTTATCGATAGTAACGTTGCCAGTAAACTTAGTAGATGTCGTATTAAATGCCGTGCTGTTAATTGTCGTATTAACAGTAGAGTTACCAATCTTAAGCTCGGAGCCGGTGAAAGAACCACTATTGACATAGAAACCATTTGTATTAGCAGAAATGTATACAGTTCCGTTACCTGCATAGAATCCACTGTCATTTGCAGTAAAGCCGCCGCCTTGGTCTGAAGGATTAACAGCTGTGATATATGGGCTGTTGGCACCGATAGAGAAGTTCATATAGTTAGAGCTATTACCTAACTGTATAAATGAGGTGTTAACACTGAATATATTAGAGCCTAAAGCAAAAGAACTACCTTGCGGGAAGTATGCAGTTCCTCCACCACCACCGTTACCCATGTGGTCATTAAATCCAAGACCAAAGAATGGTCCGACACCGGTGGATCCACCTGGATTTTGAGCAATGAATATATCAAGGGCGGTCGTGCCGTTTGTTATATAAACTGATTGGTTATTAACAGTGACATTTGTTGTACTTGCTAGGCCACCAACAGTTATGTCATTATTAACAATACTATGGTTGGCGTAGAGGTTATTAGTCTTTACGTTAGATGCCGTAATAGGTGGAGACGCGCCGTTGATATAGAAGCCAGTAGTATTAGCTACCACATTAGATGTAGTATTACCAGCATAGAATCCTAACTCATTTGCAGTAAAACCACCTCCAGCTGAATCTGGTATTACAAACTTAATAGATGGGTTATTATTAACAGACAAGTTCATATAGTTGGTAGTATTACCTAACTGCATGAATGATGTATTAACTATGAATACATTCCAGCTTACGCCAAAGCCACCACCCTGTGGGAAGTATGCCGTAGATCCTCCTGGGCCTTGACCTACACGGTTATCAAATCCAATAGTAAATAGAGGTCCCGCGTTTGTGTCAGGAAGCATCATGAAGCTATACTCATGGGAGCTACCATTTGACATGCGGAATATAGAAGAGTTAACAACTGTATTGACAGTATTACCTATAGACAAACTACTTAAATTTAATGTAGTAGATGTTAGAGTATTACTGATAAAGATACCAGTATTAGATATATCGGTGTTATTAGTAGTATTACCAATTGATAGATTACCAACACTGATAGTCATGGCGTCAGCTGCTAGGTTACCTACACCTGTTCCCCAGTATACTCCGCCAGTTGAGTTAGTAGTTAGTATCTGACCGTTTGTTCCAGCTGCACCGTTAGCAATAAGCTTGCTAACAGATACATTTGTAGTAGCTAGACTATTACTATTAATTGTCGTGTTGACAGTTGAGTTACCTATAGCAATTGTAGATAAATTTACTGTCGTTGTTGACGTAGAGTTACTAATGAAGATACCAACATTAGACATGTCAGTGTTAACTGTAGAATTACCTATCGATAGGTTACCAACACTGATAGTCATAGCAGATGCGGCTAAGTTACCAACACCGGTTGACCAGTATACTCCACCGGTCGAGTTGGTAGTTAGTATCTGACCGTTTGTTCCGAGTGATCCGTTTGCAACCAGAGTATTTGCAACTATATTAGCGTTGAATACGACATTACCGGTAAATGTAGTGCCTGCCTTGAGGGCATAGCTTGCAATATCTACAGCAGGTGACCAGTATGGAGAACCAGTTGAGCCATTTGATGTCAGTATTTGACCAGCAGTACCATTGCTACCATTTGCATTTAATGGAATACCAGATATTGTAACTCTCGAATTATTAGCAACAAACTTGGTGCCGACAGAATGAGTGGCTGCGTTTACTGAGCCACTAGTGAAAACACCAGCAGTATTTGCAGAAGTATAGTTACTAATAGTAAATGGAGATAGTGATGAATATGATGGTGTACCCGATGCAGTTATAGTAATCGGAGTATAGTTAGAATTAGTATCTGTGAGATATGTATCGGCTGTAGTTTGTAAGAGAAGTAACTCAGTATAAGCGATCGTACTTAATGGTAATATCGATGGAGTAAAGTTACTTGTATAAACAGGAACAGACCATGTATATCTGATATTAGAGATATAACCATTAAAATATGTTGAGTTCATTGAACCGGCAATGAACGTAGTATCTGAGAAAGTATAGTTAGTTGAAGTAGTGGCGACCGATGTACCATTAATATACAGCGTTAATGTGCCAGAATTTCTAACCAGCGCTACGTGATAAAAGTTATTAATAGCCGGAGGATTATAATAGGTGATAATATCACCAGCATTGTTTCTTACACCCCATCTAGCATTATTAACATATAACCAGAATCCAGTATTAGTTCCATCGCCATTCATTAATGAGATAACGCCAGGAGTATCACCACTACCGGCAAGGCTGCTAGCTCTAATCCATGCTTCCATGGTAAAGTCGCCGATACCCGCTGCTCCGGTACTAGTTCCAGGAGAGTGTGTTACTGTACCAGTGATGTAAGAGTTCGAACCGTTAAAGGCTATACTTCCACCAGCTGATATGCTTATATTAAGACCGGCCGTATTAAACGAGGTCGTATAGCCAGCTCCAGTAGCAGACATGCCCGAAGTATTAGTTGTAGAATTAACAGTCGAGTTACCGGTATTAAGGCCAGATAAGTTTAATGTCGTACTAGATGAAGAATTCTGAATGAATACTCCATTATTTGATACGTCAGTATTAGCTATAGTATTACCAATCGATAAATTACCAGCGCTGATAGTTATGGCATCTACTAAGAGATTGGCTGAACCTGTTCCCCAGTACACACCACCGGTCGAGTTGGTAGTTAGTACCTGACCATTAGTTCCAAGAGCACCGTTAGCAATAACAGTTTTAACTGTGACATTAGTAGTTTTTATACTATTGCTATTTGCCGTAGTATTAACAGTCGAGTTACCTATTGCGAATGTGGCTATATTCAGTGTCACAGTAGATGTTGTATTACTGATGAATACACCGGTATTAGATATGTCGGTATTGACAGTCGAGTTACCAATAGATAGATTACCGACACTAATAGCTATAGCTTCTGCAGATAGGTTGCCCACACCCGCAGACCAATATACTCCGCCGGTTGAGTTAGTTGTCAGTACCTGACCATTAGTTCCAAGATAGCCATTTGCTACTATAGTGTTAGCAACTATATTGGCATTAAATGTGACATCACCGGAGAAAGTTGCTCCCGTCTTAAGAGCAATACTTGTATTAGTGTAAGCTATAGCATTTGTGTAAGCAGTAGAAGCTTTACCATCTGCATAAGTTGCTGCATTGCTATAAGCAGTTGCCGCTTTAGTATCTGAATATGTTCTTAGTGTCGAGGCACTATTTCCATTAAGATAACTGGCGTTATTGGCAGTACCACTAAATGTTGTAGAGTTGATCGTTACATTTACGGTCGTATTACCTAGTGCGAAGGTAGATAGATTTAATGTAGTCGACGTTGTACTATTACTGATGAATATGCCAGTATTAGACATGTCAGTATTATTAGTAGAATTACCTACCGAGATATTTCCACTCGTGACAAAGATAGACTGTGCAGATAGATTACCTGTATTAATAGAGGCGGTTATACTTGTCCAATATACGTTACCGTTACCATTTGATGTTAGGAACTGACCAGCAAGTCCAGAGTTTCCACCGGCTATGATTGCGCCATTGGCTACTATGTTAGCAGTGTGTGTTACTGTACCAGTAAAGGTCGTGCCAGTCTTGAGTGCGATGTTTGTATTAGTATAAGAGATCGCATTGCTATAAGCATTGTCGGCTTTATTGCCAGCATATGTTACCGCGTTACTATAAGCATCAGCCGCCTTGTTGTCGGCATATGTTGTGGCATTCGAGTACGCCTGAGCAGCATTTCCTGAATAAGCAATTGCATTACTGTAGGCATTTGCAGCAGAAAGGTCAGCATAAGAGATAGCATTACTGTAAGCATTGGCCGCTTTGTTATTTGCATATGCTAGTATTGTAGATACGCTATTTCCACCCAGATAGCTACTGTTATTTGATGTTCCACTAAATGTTGTTGAGTTAATAGATACATTGACAGAAGTATTGCCGACTGTTATTACTGAGCTATTGACAAATACGTTGGCATTAAAAGTAGCCGTGCCGCTGAACGATGATACATTGATCGTGGCGTTATTAATCGTGGCGTTAGAGATTGTCGAAGACTTGGATACGATCTTCCATATATACTGATCGGCGAACCACTGGTAAGTGTATCCATTGGTCGTATATAGTTCACCGTTAGCGGTAGGGGTTGGAAATGACATCTATATGTACCTCACGCCGGTGGAAGAAAGTCGAACCAGTAACTATTAGTACCGTCATACACCCACATGTAAGGCTTACTGTCTGATACTAGGTACCAGATATCGCCATAGTTAGGGGTAGATGGTGCTGTGTTACTGGCGGTAAAGACAGTGGCCCAGGATGACGCTGTGCCATTCGAAGTTAGTTTTTGTCCGGCAGATCCATAAGAACCATTAATACTTATACCAGTATTAGTTACTACAGTGTTTACTGTAGAGTTGCCAACGGAGACGTGTCCATTACTGACCTCTACATTCTCTACTGTTAAGTTAGTTGGAGTGACAGACGACGTCCAATATATAGATGTTCCATTGGACGTAAGATAATTTCCATTACCACCAGCTGAACCATTAGCTATGATCATAGTTGAGTTAATAACTATGTTTGATGTCGAATTACCTATCTTAATAGAGTTATTTGATATTACTACATTGACTAGCGAGTTACCTACAGCTAGTCTTCCACCAGTTATACTTATAGAGTTTACTGATAAGTCTGATGGTGTTACGGCTGATGCCCAATAAACACCAGATCCATTTGATGATAAGAAAGTTCCAGACCCACCAAAGTCACCATTAGCATACAAGCCAATGTTATTTGCTATTCTTATAGCTGTTGTATTGACATATAGTGTATTAGCTACATTAAGTGTATTAGAGATAGTAGCATCGACAGAGCTAGTTACTTGTGAAGATAGTGCAAACGCCTCATAAGCCGCTGTATTGCTTATAAAAGTATTTTGTACGTAGTTGTTTGTTGTGACATAGTCACCATTAACTGCGATCGCAGTACTGGTCATAACACTGTTGACTGTACTATTACCGATCTGTAAGATCGATCCAAAGATCGCTACGTTACCTGGCTTGATTAATGTGTTAGCAGTGGAATTAGCTATGTAGATGGAGCTTGAGTTTACTGTAGCGTTGACAGTACTGTTACCGAGGAATATAGTATTGCCGACTGTTAGGCTGGTGAGATTTGATCCAACCTCGAAGGCTGCAGATCCATTTGATGAGAATAATTTATTATCTGTTAGATTAAGCGCCAACTCACCGGTACTGATATACTGAGTATTAGCAGAATTTGTCGTGTTGGGGACTCTTCCCGACACGGCTGTTCTTCTGATAATAATATTCAGTTTACTAGATGGCGGTGGCGACATATGTCATTCCTATCAACCGGTATATACCGAGGATTAAAAGTCTTCTTTTGTAGGTTTTGAAGCCCTCTTATTTAAAGAGGCTTCTAGCTTATTTATCTGCTGCTTTAGGTCCTCATTGTCGGCCGCCAGGGCTGCTGTGGCTTTCTTAGCTAGGTCGAGTTGAACTTGATATATGATCTCGTTCTTTGTCATTAACTCGACTCTAGCCGAAAGTTTTTCAATATAAAGGTTTACAAATTCTGAATCCATGATATAATAGTCCTATCACTGTTGAAATTAGAAGGTACCACCGTCAATTGTATCAGAGTACGCTGGTATGTTGTTTTTAATCATTAGGATCTGATCGTTAGCAGCTGCTATCGGAACAGATAGAGTAGTTAGAGTTGTTGATGACTGACCACCACCATCGTACGTGCCAGAGGCATACACGATGTCACCTGCAAGGTAAGTAGCAAGACCTGTACCACCAGAGTTGGCTGGAAGCGCACTGGAAAGATGAAGAGTATTAGCAGTGATCGCTACATTAACCGATGCATTTGCAGTAAGAGCAACGGTAGTTGAATTAGCTACAAATCCCTTACCGGTATCAAGGTAAGACATAAGTGTCGATAGATGATAACCTGCAGCAGTACCATCTACTACATACGGGGCTGTCATGCCCGGTTCTGTTGTAGTCGAGTAGAGGTGATACACAGCATTAGTAGCATCACCCATGGTGTGATCACGGAAGATACCTGAGTAGTAAGTAGTTGCATCTACTTTATACTGACCATAGAAACCAAAGTCAACAACATCGGCTGCATTGTTAGACGCGAGCTTAAGGTTGATGTCAGCGATTGCTACCTGAGTAGTATCAATTGTAGTTAGAGTACCTTGAACCGTCAGGTTACCCGTGATGATCGCGTCGCCATTAACACCTAGCGAGGTGGCGTTAACAGACGCAGCATTGAGGTAAGTTCCGGTTCCGAGATAGATACCAAGACTGTTAGCCGTTAAGTTACCATTGATCGTAAACGAAGCAGCATTGATAGTGCCGTTGGAGTATATATTATGCACCGTGATAGACGTTGCGTTGATGACCGTGTTAACGCTGCTGTTACCTACAGTTAAGGTACTATTAGCTGACAGGTTTTCCATGACAGCATAGCTTACTTCCTTTGTAGCAGTATCATAGAACAAGAAGTTGCTTGATCCATTGCTGCTACCGGCAACATTACGTATCGGATCAATAAAGAGACCGACAACTGACGCATCAAGATTTGCGCCGGATGCGTTAAGTATGATAGAGTTGTTGACTTGGTTGGTTCTACCTGCATAGACGCCGATTGCAATCGAGTTACTACCTTGATTGATCTGACCTGCATAGCGGCCGATTGCTACAGCGCCATACGCCTGAGTTGTTTGACCAGCACGATGACCTAAAGCGACGGCGTCTTGACCTTGTCTATCCTCACCAGCGGAACGTCCAACAGCAACTGCCTTGATACCCTGTGTATTTGCACCAGCATAGTAACCAATAGCCACAGCGCGCTCATTCTGAGAGTTGGCGCCGGCAAAGAAGCCCATAGCTATCGCTTGATATGTTTGATTTGCATGACCTGCGGTATCACCTATCGCTATAGCCTGATATCCTTGATTGGAATATCCTGAGCCAATACCCACAGCTACCGAATTATATCCTTGATTTGCATATCCAGCAGTTGCCCCTATAGATACTGCACCGATCTGTTGATTAGCAAAACCTGCAAAATAACCAATCGCTACAGCATTAGATCCTTGGAAAGAGTCAGCTGCTGCAGTACCAATAGCAACGGCATTTTGTCCTTGTCCGCCGAAGGTTACTAAGATTTGTCCGCTCGAGTTATCTAAAGCAGCTTGATTTACAGTATATGTTCCTGCAGATCCGCTGGTAATATAAGTACCAGGCGCTACGCCCGGGCCAGACACATAGACTTTCTTGTCATTATTATCGACATATAAACCAACAAAATAGTCTAACTCTCCGCCATCAGATGATACGTCGATGGTCCACGATGTAGATCCAACAGTGAATGTTGGATTGTAGTATACGTAATCAGAACCTTCCGAAGTATAATCGCCGATTGCGATCGAACCATATCCTTGACCTTCACCACCGGCAAAAATACCTATTGCAATTGCATTTGATTGCTGATTATATCTACCTGCCGAGTGACCAACTGCGATAGCCGAGTCACCCTGATATATCTGTCCAGAGTAAGGGCCAACCGCAACAGCGGCTGTGCCCTGTGACTCTAAAGCCGAGCGAGTACCAACAGCAACAGAGTCACTTGATTGATTCGATTGTCCGGCCTCATAGCCTACAGCAACCGACTCGCTGCCTTGATTATTATTACCAGAGAATTTACCAACCGCTACTGCGCGTTGACCCTGTTGAAAGGCGCCTGCGTTAGCACCGATAGCAACAGCACCTTCCTCTTGGCTTTCATTACCGGCATATGAACCGATAGCTATAGAATTTGCACCCTGAGTATTGGAAGCAGCATAGTTACCAATTGCCACGGCAGTGTTCATCTGGCTATTAGCACCAGCATGATTACCCATAGCTACGCTATATGCTCCTTGATTTAGCTCAGCTGCACTACGGCCGATTGCTACAGAGTCCCATAGCTGATTAACAGAACCAGAATTAGCACCGATCGCAACTGCATAGATATGCTGGTGATCGTAACCCGCAAATTGACCTATAGCAACAGCGCCTAAACGCTGATCGATTTGTCCAGTATTTGAACCAATAGCAATCGCGTAAGAGTTTTGATTAGTGTCACCCGCATACTGACCTATAGCTATTCTATTCTGATGACCTGCATCTCCATTATATGAACTACCAGTTGAAAGTATAACGTTATTATTAAATGCACTTAAATATGTGTTACTATCAGCAAAGTGAATGCTGTGGTTTGCTGTGCTTGTACCAAGTGATAGGGCATTAGTTGTCTTGTCAAAGGTAAATCCAGCAGTTGCATTAGCATAACCATCGTCGTTAAACTGTACTTGTGTATTAGTTCCAGCAATCGACGTGACATTTGCCCAGTAGAGACCGGTACCGTTGCTGTGAAGTGCTTGGTTTGCGGAGCCGAGCGACCCGTTAGCCGAGATAGCTATAGTGTTAATCGTACCATTAACCGTAAGAGTATTGCTTGACTTATTAAATACGAACGAAGTAGAACCATTTGCATAGCCAGAATCGTTATACGTAATCTGAGTATTAGCACCTGCAGCTCCAGCAACCGGAGAGTCCCAGTAAGTAGCTGTACCATTACTGTGAAGGACATATCCATTAGAGCCTATGCTTCCGTTAGCATAGATACCGGCTGTGAACTCGGCAGAACCCTTGACGATGAACGTTGCGTTGGCTGTGTCCGTAGTTCCGATAGCTACGTTACCGTATGCGTCAAAGCGCATACGCTCGTTAGCAGCCATAATTCCGCCAGTGAAGATCGAGACGTACTGGGCATTAGCCGTACCGATAACAAGAGCCGAGTTACCCGTGTAGATGTAAGATGTTCCAGCAGGTGTTATGGTAGAAGCAGCGTTAGAGTAGTTCGTACTAACAATACCCATGTCGATGAAGCTGGCGTAAGACTGGTCGTCGTTATAAGCAACCCAGTCAGACGAGGCCTCGATGCCGGTATTATCGTTGTGGATCATCGCCTGAACGTAGTTGTTCTGGTTACCTAGGTTCTCCTGAGTAGCTTTAAGGTCGGTGATGTATCCGGTCAATACGTATGAGGATGTGTTGCCAACCTTTAGGGTACCGGCAACATTGTCATAGATCATGTTAGGAGCGCCGGCGATCGTGTTAAAGCCTGACGACTGATCGTTATACTGAATGGCTCCGTTAGATCCAGCAGAAGGAGCGCCGTTTGCGTACACACCACCTAAGAGGATCGACTTCTGAACGTAGTGAGCAATCGCGTTGGCCGTTACGAGCTCATTGTTTCCCTGAAGTGTACCGAGTACTGTATTTGAGTAGTTAGAGTCGGATACCGAGTTAACCACGACATATGTCGGGCTAGCCATCGTGGCTCCGATAACAAGGCCTGAAGTATATGTATTAGAGATGAACGAGTTTCCGTCCGTGATGACCGCAGCATTTGCTGTTAGGTTACCAACAGAGGCTCTGTCAAGATAGACGTACTGGGCACCACCGACTTTAAAGCCGGTACCACTGATACCAGTCTGAGCACCGATATAGAGTACGTTTGCGGCATAGGAATATGCTAACTCGCCGCTTGTTAGTGTATTTGCCGGCGATACGCTGGTATTACTTCTTCTAATCTGGATATAATTGGCCATCTAATGCGTTCCTCTTTTAAAAAAGCCCTCCATCCAGTACTATGACCTTCAGGTCTATGATTTTCACTTCGTATTTATTAGTTTCCGCATTATAAACTAAGACCCCGCCATCTGGAGGATTGTGTTCTGTTACATCTCTCATCTCATGTACAAACTTGTGTTTTACTTCATTAGAAGTCTTTACTTGTGCAGCTTGACCGTCTATCTCTGCCATAAGTTTCTCCTAAAAAGTGCCGCCGTCCAAGATTTGATTTGATATCTCGATTGGTTTTATTTCATATTTATTAGTATTCGCATTATAAACTAAAGTTGCCCCTGAGACCAAATCGGTCTCGACGACGTCCATCAAGTTATGGATATAGTCTTGAACAACAGGTGTTGTCTTTAAGGATGTGGCCCTCTGAGCCACGCCAGACGCTGTTGCAGCTAAAGCAGCGGTGTTAGCTCTGATTGTTGGTGCAGATGTAGCTAGTCTTACCTGAACT
>Ga0304729_1000061_pt1 | contig 72599 bp, 70 predicted proteins | sample C_131016_MF_Meta_FD_190475 | JGI IMG/M metagenome (GOLD analysis project Ga0304729, IMG submission 190475) | Freshwater microbial communities from Lake Croche, Canada to study carbon cycling - C_131016_MF_MetaG (v2) (version 2) | ecosystem: Environmental > Aquatic > Freshwater > Lake | place... | reverse complement strand
GCCTCGTGACTTGAGCATCGCCTGGGCAGCGGCAAGACGCGCTACCGGAACCCGGGGCGGTGAGCAGGAAACATAGTTGATCCCGATTTCATGGCAGAAACGGATGGATGCAGGATCCCCGCCTTGCTCGCCACAGATACCGATCTTGAGATGGGGGTTGATCGAACGCCCTAAATCCACACTCATCTGCATGAGGACACCGACCCCTTTTAAATCAATCGTCTCGAAGGGGTTGTCATGAAGAATCCCCGTCTCCGTATAAAGAGGGAGGAATTTATTTTCGGCATCCTCACGAGAGAATGAGTAGGTAGCCTGTGTCAAATCATTGGTGCCGAAGGAAAAAAACTCCGCTAAATGGGCAAGATCAGCGGCGCGGGTGCACGCTCTGACCGTTTCAATCATGGTGCCGAACTTGAAGGACAGGTTCAGCCCAAAGCGCTGCTCAACCTCATGGCGTATTTGGTCGACGCTGGCTTTGACGCGTTTTAGTTCCTGCACCGTGATCACCTGAGGCACCATGATTTCAGGGCAAACGGTGATCCCCGCCTGAAGGCATGCCGCTTCGGCTTCAAGAATGGCCCGGATCTGCATGTCGTAGATTTCGGGATAAGTCATTCCGATGCGAACCCCTCGGTGTCCGAGCATAGGGTTGATTTCATGCAGATCCCGGACCTTTCGGAGCATGCCCTCCTTCTTGGCGATGATACGGTTGACGTGATCTTCGGTGGCTTCGGTCTCAGCGGGGTTATTGAGAGGGAGTGCAGTAAGCGCCACTGTTCGACCTTTAACGACAAGGCGGTATTCCCGCAGCGCCTCAATGTCGTCGATGATCTGCTGTTCGCTCGGAAGGAATTCATGCATGGGAGGGTCTAGGAGTCGGATCGTGACCGGATGGGGGGCCACAATCTTGAATATCTCCTCGAAATCCTGACGCTGCATGGGAAGGAGCATTGAAAGAGCAGCTTCGCGATCCTCAAGAGTTCGCGCCATGATCATGTCGACCACGACGGGGAGGCGTTCGCTGGCATTGAACATGCGTTCGGTTCGGCAAAGTCCGATTCCTTTGGCCCCATAACCGACTGCGACGCTGGCCATTTCAGGGGTATCGCCATTGGCCATGACCGTGAGTCGAGCCTTTTCATCAGCCCAACTCAGCAGAGTATTCAGTTCTTCAGAAAACTCAGGCGGCAGCGTTGCTATAGCGCCGAGATAGACCGATCCATTGGATCCATCAATGGTGATGATGTCGCCTTCTTTGATGGTGACATCACCAATAGAGGCCGTCCGTCGCCGTGCATCCACCACGATGCCTTCGGCGCCGGCGACACACGCCTTACCCATGCCTCTTGCGACGACGGCTGCATGAGAGGTTTTGCCGCCGCGGCTGGTGAGAATGCCAGCAGCCGCAAAAAAGCCATGGATATCCTCAGGCTTGGTTTCTTCCCTAATCAAAATGATGGATTCACCGGTGTGGCCCAGAGTTTCGGCGAGATCAGCATCGAACACGCAGCGTCCACTGGCCGCTCCCGGCGAAGCGGGAAGCCCCTGAGCCAGAGGTTGCTGCGCGTGCCTTGGGTCAAGCCTTGGATGCAGCAGTTGCTCAAGGTCAAGGGGATTAATCCGAAGCAGGGCCTGATCCTTGCTGATCAAACCCTCAACGTAAAGGTCGACCGAGGTTTTCACCATCGCCGCCGCATTCATTTTGCCCTGACGGGTTTGAAGGCAGAAGAGGACGCCCTTTTCGATGGTGTATTCGAAATCCTGGACTTCGCGGTAATGGCCTTCCAATCGATTCCTAAGATCCAGCAGCTGACTGTAAAGGTCTGGCATTTCAGTCGCCATGTTGGAGACGGCTTTTGGGGTTCTGATGCCAGCGACCACATCTTCGCCTTGGGCATTGATCAGATACTCGCCATACATCTCATTGTCGCCGGTGCCTGGATTTCGAGTGAATCCAACGCCCGTCGCGCAATCATTACCCATGTTGCCAAAGACCATGGTGACCACGTTGACGGCGGTGCCATGAGCCATATCAGGGGTAATCTTGAATTCACGGCGATAATCGATCGCCCGTTTTCCCATCCAGGAGTTGAACACGGCGCGAATCGCAATCTCAAGTTGCTGGTAGACATCCTCTGGGAAGGGTTTTCCGGTCTCCCGAAGAACGACCCCTAAAAAGCGCTCGCAGGTTTCCCTAAGATGTTCGGCGGTCAGTTCAAGATCGCTTTTGATTCCTGCAGCCTGCTTGATAGCGAGAAGTTCTTCATCAAAGTATGCTTCGTTGACCCCGAGCGCCACCTTCCCAAAGAGCTGAATAAAACGACGATAGGTATCGTAGCCAAAGCGGAGGTTTTGGGTCCTATCGACCAGACCCTGAAGGGTGATTTGGTTGAGTCCAAGATTGAGGATGGTGTCCATCATGCCAGGCATCGAAAGCTGGGACCCTGAACGAACCGAAACCAATAAGGGATTATTTTGATCCCCAAAGGTCTTTCCGGTCTGTGTTTCGAGGGTCAGGATGTTGTGATGCACCTGGTTCATCAATTCATGAGGCAGGGTTCCCGACTCAAGATACTCCAAGCAAGATTCCGTGGTGATCACAAAACCAGGCGGCACGTTGAGTCCGATTTGGGTCATTTCACAGAGGTTAGCCCCCTTTCCGCCAAGAAGGCGTTTGTTTTTCCCATCTCCCTCAGCAAAGGCATAGACGTATCGCTTGTGCATGAATGACTCCTCAACGTGATGAATAGGATCCCTGGGCGGGGTGTCCTCCTGGGCCTATTCTAAGAATGATTCTCTCAATAATCTCGGTTGGTGCTTGGGGATCTGGCTAAATCCTCTAACACGTTCATTTAACAGGTCACAATGACCCTGATAGCGTCCAGCCGATGCCGTGCCGTTTGGATGCTGCTATGCATGTCAAGTGCATTAGCTTTCAGTTGATCCAGTTCTTCCTTGCGGACATTCGGATTCACTTTCCGAAGAGCGGCCAGACGTTTCAATTCGAGTGTCATAATACTTAGCATTTTTTTGCCAGCGGCTTCAATGAGTCCGGGTAAACACGCTCTGGTCGATTTTTCAGCCAGCCGAATGGCCCGCTCAATCGGTTTTCTCTGAGTCCTTAGAAGTTCGCGGGCATGTTCCTGGTCGAACTGGCGTGGGTGGTGCTCAAAGCTTTTTGGGGCCAGGTGGCTAAGATCATTGCCGTCGCCGTCGATGAGTGTCCGCATCATGACCGGAGCGAAGAAGCGGCCTATCTGGAGTCGCTTCGGCGCGGCGCAATCCATGATGTGGAAGCACTCGATCAATAAGGTCCCAGGATCAAGGTCGGGATGACTGAGAATGCTCAAGGCGGCGTTGCCATGCTCGCCGTTCAAAATGATGTCCATGGCCCCTTGAACCATGGGGTGTTCGAAGCTTAGGAACAAAATATCCTCGCGGGCCAGGGCGGTGTTTCGGTCAAAGGTCACCGTGACCCCTTCATCGGGAAGCTCTGGGAACTGAAGTCGCATATGTTCGCCGGGGCGGAGAATGTGACACAGTGCAGAGTGCTCCTCAACACTGATCCCGTAGGCATCGAAGATGCGCTCAAGGTAGGGCCAAAGCGCCTGGTCTTGATCTTGAGTGTCAATTTCCTGGACCAGATAAGCCGCTTCCGTCTCCCGGCAGGAGTTCAATTCAAGCAGGCGGTCTCGCCCCTGATGCAAGATCTCAAGCGTCTGATTGGAGAGATTTCTCGCGGCCTCAATGAGGCCCTCTAGGGCGCTTTTTTCAGGGGTTTTTAGAACGCTCATCAAGTCGTTTTTGAGCGTATTGAACACGGTCTGTGCGGCTGGGTTCTGTTGTCTAAAGGCATTGAGGCCCTCGTCATACCAACGAAAGAGCACTTCTTGGGCGGTGCCTTCAAGAAAAGCGGTATGAATCTTGATGATTTCCCGTTGACCAATGCGATCGAGGCGTCCGATGCGTTGCTCGAGAAGGTCCGGATTGAGAGGGAGATCAAAGAGGACCAGATGATGAGCGAACTGAAAATTACGCCCTTCACTGCCAATTTCTGAGCAAATGAGAACTTGAGTCCCATCCTCTTCATCAGCAAACCACGCAGCGGCCCGGTCCCTTGAAATAATGCTGAGGCCTTCATGAAATAGCGCGGATTGGAGCCCCGATTGACGCAGAGCATCCTCAAGATCCATCACCGTCTCCTGGTGGGCGGCAATGACGAGTGCTTTCGCGGGACGAATCGATTTGAGCGTTTTGATCAGCCAATCGACCCGTGGGTCAAGACGCCACCATGCTTCACCTTGAATGGCGGATGTCATCTGGGCTTCAGGATGGAGAAGGTCCAGGGCGTTACCCAGCGGCTGATCAGTGATGCCATCGCCCTTTGGGCCAGGAAGGGCGGTGGCCTTCAATTCCCGTCCTGGGAAACCTTTGATGGTTGATCGGGTGTTTCTAAAAAGGATTCGGCCGGTGCCATGTCGGTCTAGCAGCAGCTGGATCAGCGCTTTCCGGGCTTCCGCTGTGGCCATAGGATCAGTAAGGCGGGCCATCAGGTCGTCAGCCAGGTCCTGCGCTAGAAGGGTTTCAAGGCGTTGCAACAAGCCGAGATCCAAGACGTCGTCATCGAGGAGGTGCTCAATAACGTCGGCCAGGCCTTCATATTCCGCTTCCTCATGAAGAAATTGGGTGTAATCATGAAAACGACTCGGATCAAGGAGCCTTAGCCTTGCAAAATGGCTTTCCTTCCCAAGCTGTTCGGGGGTTGCGGTTAATAGCAAGAGTCCCTTCACCTTAAGGCCCAGCGCCTCGATAAAGGCGTATTCAGGGCTTGAACCTAATGGGCTCCAGCCGAGGTGATGCGCCTCATCGACGATAGCGAGATCCCAGCCGGCCGCGATGGCATCGCTTGCTCGTTGGGGGTCTTTCATGAAGAACTCGATACTGGCGAGAACCAGCTGCTCGTCTTGAAAAGGGTTGTTGCTGTCGGTTTCTATCATCCGTTCCGCGTCAAAGAGGCTGAACTTGAGATTGAAACGGCGCCGCATTTCTACCAACCATTGATGGAGGAGGGGGTCTGGAACCACAATCAGCACCCGCTCAGCGCGGCCCGTGATCAGTTGGTGGTGAAGAATCAGGCCGGCTTCAATGGTTTTGCCGAGGCCGACCTCATCGGCTAGGAGCACCCTTGGAGCCTCACGGCTGGCGACTTCATGGGCGATGTAAAGCTGGTGAGGAATCAGGCTGGTCCTGCTGCCGAGAAATCCACGAATCTCCGACTGATCGAGGCGCGCGAGATGTTCCAGCGTTTCGTGGCGAAGGTTGAAGAGTTCGGCGGAATCGAGCTGGCCGGTAAAAAGACGATCTTGGGGTTTGTTGAACTCCAAAAAATGGTTCAGATCCATTTCCTTGAGCTGCACTTCCTCACCATCTTCGTCGGTTCCTTTATAGGTCAGAATGCCCTGATATTCCTCCACCACACGAACCAGGATCTTGATGCCATCCTGACCTTCGATGCGATCGCCCTTGACGAAACGCACCCGCGCCAAGGGGGCGTTCTGCGATGCATACATTCGGCGGTCGCTAGCAGCGACGTAAAGTATGGTGACTCGATTGCCCTCCACGGACAGAACAATCCCAAGGCCTAATTCCGGTTCGGTCTCACTGATCCAGCGTTGACCCGGGACAAATGACGGCACTGGCTGGTCTCCTTATGATGGTGGAATGTCCGACGGCTGATTATACCCAAGCGAGGGATCGTGCTGAACTGATGAGTCAGTCATCGTTCTTTCGAGTCTACCGAAACGCTCTGAGACAGAGCGTGGGCTCGGAAAGCCTCAGGTTTTTAGGCTCCGGCTATCGGGTTTATTTCTAGGAGCATGGCAACGACATTGTCGTGCTGCTGTGCGGCGGCGACAAAAGCGCCCAAAGCAAAGACATTCAAGAGGCCAAAACCTATCCTGATTAGTAAGCAGTTTCAGGATGAGATCGTTGTGCCAGCAGGGTATTAGGTGGAGGTTCAGATATCGATTTTTATGTGGAGCTCGATGACATCCTCTGAGGGGATTCGATAGAAGTCAGAGGCCTGTGCGGCATTTCGGAGCATGGCGGCGAAGAGTCTTTCGCGCCAAAGGGCCATGCCAGGGCGATCGGTGGCGACCGGTTGCAAGCGACTGACAAAATAAGAGATATCGCTTGGATCACCCTTGAATTCAAAGAGTCGGCTGGATTTCTCCAGTATCTTTGGAATATCAGGAAGCTCCATGAAACCAAAGCGGGCAGCGAGAAGATGGATGCCGGAATGGGGTGATTCATGGCTGAAGCGGGAGGACTCCAATTCCCGCGGGCGATCGGTGGTGATAATGCTGAGAATGACCACCGTCTCATGAAGGACCTTGTTATGCCTGAAATTCTGTAACAGCCCATTGGGGATGCCTTCCCCTGGGGCTGAGAGATAGACTGCAGTCCCATTGACCCTGAGCGGCGTGGCATCCAGGGCCATTTCGAGGAATCCTTCGAGTTTGCCTTTGCGCGGGAGCAGGCTTCGATTGATCAGGTCCCGGCCCTTGATCCAGGTGGTCATCACGACAAAGACGATGAGGCCAAGAAGGACCGGGACCCAGCCACCCTCCATGAATTTCAGAAGGTTCGCACCGAGGAAGCCGCTATCCACTAGAAGGAATAAGAGGACCAAGGGAATCAGTCGGTGGCGGGGCCATCCCCAAGCTTTACGGGCCACGACGCTGAAGAGAATGGTGGTCATGAGCATCGTGCCGGTCACCGCTATGCCGTAGGCAGATGCCAGTGCGCTGGAGCTTTTAAATGACAGGACTAAAAGGATGATGGCCACCAACAGCAGGGTATTGAGTCCCGGAAGATAGATCTGGCCCCGCTCTGTTTCAGAGGTATGTTGGATGCGGACTCTAGGAAGATAGCCCAGCAGGAAGGCCTGTTGAGTCAAGGAATAGGCGCCTGAGATGACCGCTTGTGAGGCAATCACCGTGGCCAGTGTTGAGAGGACCACCATGGGGATCAGTGCCCAGTCCGGAAACATCAAGAAAAAAGGGTTGCGGATGGTCTCAGGATCGCTCAGCACAGTTGCACCCTGGCCCATATAATTGAGGATCAGCGCGGGAAACACCAGGAAGAACCAGGCTGCTTTGATCGGCTTTTCACCAAAGTGGCCCATGTCGGCATAGAGGGCTTCGGCCCCTGTGACAGACAACACCACGGCCCCGAGAACGACGATGGACTGCATGCCGTGGGCGATGATGAAGTGGCTCGCATGAAGCGGGTTGATGGCCATCAAGATCATGGGATTTTCCATGACCTTGTAAAGCCCAATGCTGCCAAGGCAAAGAAACCACATCAGCATGATAGGGCCGAATAAGCCGCCGACCATGGCGGTTCCCTGTCGCTGCAACATGAATAGGGCGGTCAGAATGATCAGGGTCAGCGGGATGACATAAGGGGTGACGGTCGGGGTGACCAATTCAATCCCTTCGATGGCGCTTAGGACCGAAATCGCCGGTGTAATAACGCCGTCGCCATAAAAAAGCGCCGCGCCAATCAATCCTGCGATGACCAGTGCTTGATGACTGAATCGCGATAGATGCTCAGAATGTAGGGTGAGGGCCAGAAGGGCCATGATGCCGCCTTCTCCCTGATTGTCCGCCCGCATGATGCATACGACATACTTGACGCCAACGACCAAGACGATGGTCCAGAAGATGAGCGATAAGAGTCCCAGCACCAGAGGCTCTGAAGGGGCCTCTTCGGCAGCGCGAAGACACTCGCGGAGGGTATAGAGAGGGCTGGTTCCGATATCCCCAAAGACCACTCCGAGGGCCGGGAGCACCAGGCGCATGACCGCTGATTTTGGGCGTTCACCAACCGGCGAGGCCTCAGGCATATTGCTGTGGTTCATCTGGGACCCATATTGCGATCAGGATCCCCGCTGCCCCCCTTGACGATTCGCCGTTCGAGCGAAGAGGAGCGAAGGTTCAGCGGGGGCCTTGTTAGGAGAGGCATTGATAGCCGTCTTATGAGGAAGGTCATTCCACTTAAGTCGGCATTATGGCGAATCGCTGGGGGCCAATCAATCGGATCATCGGCGGGGTTCGATCCTTGCCGAGATCGTGATCAATCGAGAGCGGTAATTTCGACCTGGCCAACCCCGTTGAGGCCAATGGCCTTGGCAGCAGCCATTGAAAGATCAATCAGGCGGTGCCGAGCATGGGGGCCACGGTCATTGATTTTGACGACGACAGATTCGTTGTTGGCAAGATTGGTGACGAGGACCCGGCTATGAAGGGGGAGGGTCTTATGCGCTGCGGTCAGGGCATGTTGATTATAGCGTTCACCTGATGCGGTCTTGCGGCCGTGGAAACCTGGCCCGTACCAGGAGGCATGGCCTCTCGCTTCGTAAGAAAAAGCGGCGGTCGATACCAGCATGGGAATCAGGATGAGAAAAAATTTGATCATATTTACCTCGATCTAGGTTTGTGCCGGTGCGATGTGTGAGCGCTTACCGGAACGTGGTCGCAACCATCCAAGTGCTAGCTTCCCGTAAAGGAGCGCAGTGGATCAGGTCGCAGGATTTCCAGTCATTGACTGGAAGGAAGGTGGTCTCATCGACTGTCTTTCGGGACAGGGAATTCACACCAGGGATGTAGGCACGAGGGGGTGCCAGATGTCGGAAGTGATGCAATCACTTGTTTGAGGAAACCTGATTATACAGCAGCAGAGTGTGAAATAGCCATCGCATGGATAATTATTTTCTGCGGCGCACTGAATCGGGAGGGCAGCAGGGCGATTTTTTGAGAGGGGGTCCCTTCGGCTTTTCGAATAGAAGGGATCCTCAGCGCTTTAAGTGCCGAGAGTGATCCATGAACCTTTGGATATTTTGAAGGCCATCGTTTGCCTCCTTATTCTCATCTCTTTGGGTTCTTTATTTTATACTGTGAGGAGAACGCAAAAGACATGGGCATATAGCCTTATCCTTATCCTAACGAGTAACAGCCCGCATGTTGATTCCTGTCATTCTTTCAGGGGGCGCCGGCACTCGCCTCTGGCCCGTGTCCCGCGAGGGAAGCCCTAAACCGTTCATGAAGCTCCAAGATGGTGAAAGCCTCTTGTTAAAGACCTATAAGCGCGCTGCCAAGGTCGCTGTAGGCCCCGACATCCTGACGGTCACCCATCGCGATGCCTTCTTCATGAGCCGAGATGAATTTCATCAAGCTTCTCTTGGAGATCACTGGCAGGCCCATTTTCTGTTGGAACCCATGGGGCGCAATACGGCACCGGCTATCGCGATGGCGGCTCGATGGGTCGCTGAACGATACGGTCCTGAGACGCAGATCCTCATTCTTGCCGCCGATCACCTGATCGCCGATGAAACGCAATTTGCTGAAGTAGTCAAAAGGGCTAGAGCGTTGGCGGCGCAGGACCTGCTGGTGACCTTCGGTATTGTTCCAACAGGGCCTGAAACCGGTTTTGGTTATATTGAGGCCGGCGAGGGTGTTGATCAGGGACATCGGGTGCTCAGGTTTGTCGAGAAACCCTCTCTTGATACGGCGAGGGAATATGTCGCTGCCGGGAATTTTTTTTGGAACTCCGGGATGTTCTGTTTCAAGGCGGGCGTCCTCTTGGAGGAAATCGAGATTCATGCGCCGATGGTGGCCCAGGCTTCGGAAGAGTGTTGGGCAAAGATGATGGCGCTGGGACTTGGCCACGAATCCATGGCCGAAATTCCGGCGGGAGAGTTTGGAAGCCTACCTGACATCTCCATCGACTACGCGGTCATGGAGCGCTCCGATAAGGTGGCGGTCATTCCTTCAGCTGTTGGCTGGAGCGATATTGGATCTTGGAATGCCTTGAGGGATCTTGTACCCCCCGACCAAAATGGTAACCGAACGACCGGGGAGGCCCTCTTCCTGAACAGCCACAATACCTTTGTGCAGACTGAGGATCGGCTGGTGGCGACGGTCGGCACCGAAGATCTCATCATTGTCGATACACCGGACGCGTTGCTGGTGGCGAGAGCGGATCAGTCCCAGGACGTCAAAGAAGTCGTGCGCCGCCTTAAAGAGGCCAATCATCAAGCTTATCGGTTGCCAAGAACGGTCTCGAGGCCCTGGGGAACCTATACGGTGCTTGAAGAAGGTCCTCGCTTCAAGATTAAACGCATTATAGTCCGCCCAGGCCGCAGTCTCAGCCTTCAGATTCATCATCATCGGAGTGAACACTGGGTCGTTGTGAGTGGGATGGCCAGGGTCACCAATGGTGATCGGGAGATCTTTGTGAATACCAATGAGTCGACTTATATCCCTGCAGGTCACCAGCATCGCCTGGAGAATCCGGGCCTTCTGGATCTGGTCATGATTGAGGTGCAAAGCGGCGAATACCTCGGTGAAGATGACATTGTCCGTTTTGAGGACCTCTATGGCCGATTTACCGGCGAAGTTGGTTGATGGTGAGGCGCGGATGACCCTCGAAGCATCATTGGATCATGTGCCCCAACCGCTCCGCTTTGGGACCAGTGGGCGCCGGGGACTCCTCGTTGATTTGACGCCTCTTGAGGTCTATATCAATGCCTTTGCTGAACTTGAGTACTTGAAGCAATTGCCGCCCGAAGCGGGCGGGATTAAAGCCGGCGATCGTTTCTTGGTGGCGGCGGACCTCCGTCCCTCATCGACCCGGCTCGATGGAAATGGTTGTGGGGAGCTTGCGCAAACCATTCTCTGTGCGGTGGCTGATGCGGGTCTGTTGCCGGTGTACCTTGGAACCATCCCCACGCCGGCCTTGACGCTCTATGCCCTCGATCAAGGGAAGGGCAGCATCATGGTCACCGGAAGCCACATTCCCTTTGACCGAAATGGTTACAAGACGAATACCGCCCTGGGTGAGCTGATGAAGCACCATGAGGCGCCCATTGGCCAGCAGGTCGAGCGGGTTCGGCGACAACGCTATGAGGAGTCCTCCAGGGTCTCGCCGTTTGGTCCTGACGGCCGCTTTAAAAAGACACTGCCGCCGCTTCCTCCGCCGGATGATTCGGCGACCGAGGTCTATATTGATCGCTACGTCGATTTTTTTGGAGAGAACGCCCTTGAGGGCCTTCATGTCCTGGTCTATCAGCATTGTGCCGTGGGTCGCGACATCCTGGCGAAAATTCTAAGATCCCTCGGCGCCCGGGTCACCGAGGCGGGGCGCAGTGAGACCTTTGTGCCGATTGATACCGAGAATGTCGAAGATGCCCTCATGGAGGTGATGCAGCGACTGATTGATGAGGTCAGCCGAACAGAAGGGCCCATCGACGTTCTGGTGTCCACTGATGGGGATAGTGACCGTCCTTTGGTCTTAGCGATTGACCTTGCAACACAAAGAGCCCAGTTTATTGGTGGGGATGTTCTTGGGATGTTGACTGCGCGCTGGTTGCAACCTGATGCCGTGGTGGTTCCCATCAGCTGCAACGATGCCATTGACCGAGGCGACCTTCAGTCGCGGCTTGAACCCAAAACAGCCATCGGATCACCCTTTGTGATTCAGGGCATGATGCGCGCTGTGGAGCAGGGGAAACGATTCGTCTGTGGCTTTGAAGCGAATGGGGGCTTTCTAACAGCAACGCCTTTTTTTCGGGGAGGCGCCTGGTTAAAGGCATTGCCGACCCGGGATGCGGTCTTGCCCATGGTGGCTGTCTTGACCGCGGCGCGAGAAGCCCAAAAGACGCTTCTCGAGCTGGTAGCGGAATTGCCGGCCCGTTATAGCCGAGCCGCCTTACTGAGGAATTTTGATCGAGCTAAAAGTCAGCGGATCCTTAAACGGTTGACGCCGCCGCTTGAGGGTTTGGAGACAGTCATTTTCGATCGAGATCAGGTCTTGTTGGGGCATGGTCAGCCCCCCTGTGATCCCCAACCCTTTTGGGTCATCAGGGACCGATTGGGCGATTTCTTTACGGCGAGTGATGGTTTTTCCTCGATCCATGGAATTAATGCGACCGATGGCCTCAGAATCCAGTTCACGAATGGTGATGTGGCGCATCTCAGGGCTTCTGGTAATGCCGATGAATTTCGGATCTATGCCGTCGCTGATCATCCAGAACGCGCGAATGCCATTGTCGCTCTTGGCATTGCCGAACCTCAGGGGATTCTTCGACACCTTGAACGGGAGTACCTATGATGGAGGGTCATAAGGATGAATAAGGGGCCTCAGGGGCCGCAATCGGCCCGTCAGCGTTGGTTTGGAAAGCTCGGTAACGTGGATCCTCGCTACCCGGTTCAAATTCCTGTGCAGCAGGTTCTAAGGGTCGATGCGCGGCAGTCCCCATCGCTTTCTCCGCCCAAGATCTCTTGTATCGACTTTTCTGATGAACAGATTCAGCAAGAGGTTGTGACCGACTTTTCAGCCTTCATCCATTCTCACCGGCCGTCCTGGTCGAGTGTCCGCTGGATCCACGTCGAAAACACGCATCAACCAGAGACCCTAGAGACCCTCGCTGAGAAGTATCACCTCCATCCCCTGGCCATCGAAGATATCATGATGGGGAACCAGCGCCCAAAAGTTGAAGACTATCCTGCCATCAAAGGCGCACCGGGCCGCCTTTTTATCGTGACCCGGGTGGCAACTATCGATAATGGCCATCTTGAAACGCACCAGATCAGCCTGTTCCTCGGTCGCAATACGGTGATTAGTTTTCAGGACGGTCCCGCCGGTGTTTTTGACTCCTTGATCAAACGCCTTCAGCACCCCGTTTCAAGGATCAGGATCAAGGACGCCGGTTTTCTCTGTCATGGACTGATGGACGCCATCGTCGATAGCTACTTTCCGGTACTCGAACACTTTTCAGGCTGCATCGGGGAGATTGAGGAGGATCTCTTAGAGGATCCAAAGCATTTCATGCTGCAACGTGCCCACGTCGTCAAACGGGGATTATTGTTATTGAAACGTTCCATCTGGCCGATGCGGGAAGTCATTTCACAATTACAGCGGGACCGTCATGAATGTCTCTCGGAGGAGACGCTGACCTATTTCCGCGATGTTTATGACCACTGCGTGCAGATTCTTGATCTCAATGAAACCGCCCATGAAGTGGCCCTCTCCTTGACGGAAACCTACATGTCCGTGGTCTCGAATCGAATGAACGAGATTGTTAAGGTGCTCACCATTATCAGTACCATCTTTATCCCATTGACCTTTGTGGCGGGTGTCTATGGCATGAACATGCCGATCCCTGAAAATGATTGGGAGTGGACTTATCCTGTCTTCTGGATCTTTTGTATTGTCATTGCCAGCGGTATGCTGGCCTATTTCCGGCGTCTTGGTTGGATCTAGTCGCCTTCCGATATTTCAAGGGGAAGATTGAGGTAGCGTCTTAAAAGATCAAAAGCAAAGGCCGTCGCCCATTCTGATTGGCGCCGCGGTGACCCTCGAAGCGCCTTTTTTTCAATGGTTACGCCCTTGGGGCCGGCTACGGCCAACCATGAAGGGACGATCGTTTGTTCCTCTGTCAAGGACTCTTCGCTCAGGTTAAGAAGAAGAAGGGAGCTCAGCGCCTCCTTCTCCTTGATCCGACCCAATAGTTCGTGGATCTTCTCTTCGGTGAGGGTGCCGGTGGCCATGCCATAACGGGTTAGGCATCTTAATCCATCCTTAAAGACCATCCCTCCCTGATAGGTCGAGATCTCCCCTAAACCCTGGGCCAGTCGTCCAGCTGCTGAGGATTCGACACTAAAAATGTGGAGCTCTTGCTGCGTGAGAGCTGCTAAGACCTGTTCCTTTAGGTTTTTGGGGTGATGGCGGTGACGCCTTATCCCGGTGACACCCTCACCGATCACCTGGCAAAGTGAGATGATGATGGCTTCGGAATGATCAGCATCAAAGCCCTGGGGAAACATCAATTTGACTTGATTTTCAGGCCCCCCGGCACGAAAGCCGAGAATGACCTCAGGGGGGAGAACGATGGGTGCGATGAGTTCCTGCAGCTGGGATTCACCGATACCGATGGTCTGAAGGATGACCCGGCGTTCAGGAAGAAGGGTCATGGTTGCCTTGAGTTTAGGTTCGATTCTTGCCTCAAACAAGGCTTTCATTTCTCTTGGCACACCAGGGAGAAAGAACATCTGGCACCCGTTCTCGACGATCCCAAAACCTGGGGCGGTGCCCCACGGGTTGTCGAGGCGCTCGGCATCTTTTGGGAGATACGCCTGTTTTTGATTGACAGCCGGCATGGGTCGGTCAAGGCGCCGATACCAGTCTTCAATCTGTTCAAGCGCAATGGGGTCAAAGGTCAAGGGGCGATCGAAGGCGAGACTGATGGCCTCGGCGGTCAGGTCATCGGAGGTGGGGCCCAGCCCCCCGGTGGATAGACACAAGTCGGCGCGCCGGCTCACGTCTCGGAATAGGTCTACGAGATCATCGAGACGATCCCCGACACTGGTGTGGCGAGACACCTTGAAGCCCATCAAACTCAATTCACTGGCTAGCCAAGCGGCATTGGTATCGGCAATTTCACCGGTGATGACTTCATCCCCTTGGGAGAGAATTTCTGCGATGGGCTGTTTCATGGGATGGAGCTCAGGGTCAGGAGGTGGGGTAACGGGGTGACGACCTTTCGCCAGAGGGGAAGCGTCAGGATCGCGCCGAGGGTCGTCAGCAAGACAATAAAGGCATAAAAGCTGCCATCCAGCCGGTAGCGATCACCATAAACCACGCCGAAGATCATAGAGGGCATCGCCGATTCAAGCACCAGTGCGGTGAGAAGTTCATCCCGAAACCCCAGATTCCAGCCCAACCGCAGGCCAAAAAGCGGTGCGATGATAAGTTTGGCGGTCATGACAGCCACCCCAAGGGGAACGTGGTGCCCATGCAGGGCCCCCATTGAGAGACAATCCGAGGGTGATCAGCATGAGGGGGGCGAGGGGCTTCTGCGAGCGGTTCGAGAAAGGTTTGAACGGAAGAGGGGAGTTCTATGGAGGCACTCTTAAGGACGCCTGCAAGACCCGCGCGCAGCAGCGGTGGATTGAGAAGGAGAGGTTTTAAAGGGAGTCGATCAGATGGCATCGAATTGACGTAATGACGGGCGATCATTAAACCCAAGGTGAGGACCATGGGGAGGCTCGAAAAGATGTCGAGATGAACGATGATCGCGCGTGCCATCGGGCCGTAAAGATGCTCCAGAAGAGGCAGTCCAAGGGCGGTGATATTGGCAAAACCGACCCCAAGGACCACGCCGCCGAGCTTAGCCTGGGGGATCTTGAAGGTTTTTCCCATGACGAGGCCAAGAATGATTCCAAAGAGGATGATGCCAAAACCAAACGCCATCATTTTAAGGGAGTCGACACCGAGGTCCTGAGACATCAATGTCAGAAAAACCAAGGCAGGGAGGAGGAGATTAAAGACCACGCTCGCTAGGACCCGCCGGGTATGATCGGCATCGAGGCCGTCGGGCTTTATAATACGCCAGAGGATTCCGATGAAGACCAGTACCCCCATTTTTCCGAGTATCAGGAACATGTGGAACCCATTGCCTGATCCACTCCCCCACTTAATCCGTCATTACGAACACACGCATTAGGAAACCCCATAGTCATGAGTCATCTCCTTTCGACGAAACCCATTCCGAATCACCAGAGGCTCATTATGGCGCTTGATGTTCCAAGCATCGAGGAGGCTAAGCATCTGGTAGAGACGCTGGGAGACTCGGTCAGCTTCTTCAAGGTTGGTCTTGAACTCTTTATGACCGGACAATACTACGAACTGATTGATTGGCTGAATGCGCATGATAAACACGTGTTTGCCGATCTCAAGTTCTTTGATGTTCCTGAAACGGTGGCGCGGGCGATTCGTGTTCTCTCCCAGCATGGGGTTGATTTTGCGACCATTCATGGCAATCAGGCCATCATGGAAGCGGCCGCCGCTGCCAAGGGCGATTTGAAGGTGCTGGCAGTGACGGTCCTCACCAGTATCGATCGGGGCGATCTCAAGGATCTTGGCTTTGAATGCGATGTCGAGAGCCTGGTGCTGTCAAGGGCGCGGCGAGCGCTTGAAGCCGGTTGCGATGGCGTCATTTCTTCAGGGCTTGAAGTACCCAAGCTCCGCGCCAGCATAGATCATCAATTAATCGTTGTTTCCCCTGGGATTCGCCCCGTTGAAAATCGTCCAGCGGATGATCAAAAGCGCGTGGTCACGGTTCCAGAGGCCTTTTTGAATGGGGCAGATTATATCGTGGTCGGACGGCCGATCCGAGATGCCCTTGATCCTCGGCAAGAAGCGATCAAGATCCAGCACCAAATTGACGAGGTATTTTCTAAGGCCTTAGGCGTGTAGCGGCGGGAGGCCGCCTGAAAGTCTCTTTTTGTTTCCCGATGACCTCTCTATAGCCATACGATGATCAGGTCCTAGGTGGGATCATCTCTTCCTGCTGTTGATGCTTGGGCACTCCGCGGTCGCTCAAAGGGCCCCTATGACCCAAGAAACAGCTCACCTTCTCTTTAGTGAAGAGGGGTTGATGGAATTAGTCCCGCAATTCAAGGGGTCTGATGGCCATTTCGCTGTGCCGGATCCGACGGTGTCGCTCAGCGATTTTTTGACGGCTCAGCAGGGGACTTTCAAATGCCATCGATATGATTCTTGCGCAGCAAAATCTGCAAGGTGACCCTCAATCACCGCGAGACCACGACTGACCTAAGAAAGCCGCTTTTCCATAAAGACACTCAAGGGGTCGGTTTCGTAGTCGCCGTAGGGCCCTCGTTCTTGATAACCCAGGCGCCGATAAAGCCCTAAGGCTTCGGTTTGTAGGACCCCGGTTTCAAGTCGCATCAAATCGATCCCTCGCTGCTGTGCTGTCTGTTCGAGGGCGGCAATGATCCCTTTTGAGTAGCCCTGGCCGCGGTATTTCTCAATGAGAAAGACCCGCTTGATGTCCCCATAAGGTGGCTCATCAACGGCAAATAGTTTGATAGCGCCGCAGCCAATGACTTCATCGCCAAGGCGAAGGCCTAAAAAAAAGACATCCGGCATGGAAAGGCCTTCCGGGCTCTCCAGATGATTGCTCTCAGGCGGATAGAGGCTGCCAAGATACGTATCGGCCAAAGCCAGAAGATCCTCAGCGGCCCTGCTAAAGGGATCCAGTGGGGACAGGGAAAGGGGTTTTTGTGGACGTGACATCAGAACCATCAGAATCGGCGATCGCCTCCCTTCAGGAGGCAACGATCGCCAACTAGTCTCCATCTTTAAAAAGGAATGTCGTCGTCGAAATCAAGATCGGGTGAGGAGGTGGGGGTGTAGTTTGATTCTTGATTATTCCTAGGCGTTGCATCAAAGCCTTGGCTTCTCCCTTCAGCGGGAGCATTTTGCCGTGGCGCGCCGCCATCGCCACCGCCTGCCCGGTCCAGCATCTGGAATTCCTGCGCCACAATTTCCGTTGTGTATTGGTCTTGGCCGTTTTTATCTTGCCATTTTCTGGTCTGAATGCGGCCTTCGAGATAGAGCTTGCTGCCCTTTCTAAGATAGTCCCTAGCGATCTCTGCCGTCCGCCCGAAGACGACGACCCGGTGCCATTCGGTTCGTTCTTGAAGTTGTCCCTGTTGGTCCTTCCAAGCTTCACCCGTCGCAACCCTTAAGTTCGCGATGACGCTTCCATTGGGTGAGGTTCTGACTTCAGGATCAGCGCCGAGATTGCCGACAAGAATCACTTTGTTGACGCCGCGAGAGGCCATGGTTGACTCCTAAAACGTGAAGGGAGAGAAGAACGATGTTCCATTCTACGTCAAAGCGAACCTTCGATGGGTCTTGAAGAGTCCTCAGCGGCAGCGACCGGTTTTGTAATTGATGCCATTTGGACATTCCGCATCAACCGAGGTGACCTTATCGCTTGTAGGGGTATCAAACTTGGTGTAGGTCGCCCCGCAACCTTGAAGGAAGCCGGCCAACAATACAATGATGGAGAGGTGATGCATGGAGGACCTCAAAAAGAGAAGGGAGGTCCTGCCAAGTGGCAGGACCTTAATAAAAGGCGGCTCAGGATTGAAGATGTTTTAACACTTCATCGAGCATCTTCTTAGCGTCGCCGAAGAGCATTCGGTTGTTTTCCTTATAGAAGAGAGGGTTATCGACGCCAGCATACCCTGAGGCCATAGAGCGCTTCATCACGATGGAGTGCTTGGCCTTCCAGACCTCGAGAACCGGCATGCCGGCAATGGGGCTGTTGGGATCTTCTTGCGCGCCGGGATTAACGATATCGTTGGCACCAATCACCATGACGACATCGGTCTTGGGGAAATCCTCGTTGATTTCGTCCATTTCGAGAACAATGTCGTAGGGAACCCGCGCTTCTGCCAGCAGAACATTCATGTGTCCCGGCATCCGGCCAGCGACCGGGTGAATCGCAAAACGGACATCGATGCCTCTTTCTCTTAGAAGCTTGGTGATTTCCTGAACCGTATGCTGCGCCTGAGCAACTGCCATCCCGTAGCCCGGGACCAGCACCACGTGGCTGGCATTCCGCAGAAGCTCAGCCGTCTCTTCAGAACCAATCGGGGTGACTTCACCCTCTGGGACGACACTGCTGCTGGCGGGCGAGGTGCCGCCACCGGTCCCAAAGCCACCGGCGATCACGGACAGGAAGTGGCGGTTCATCGCTCGGCACATAATGAAGGAGAGGATGGCACCTGATGATCCGACCAGTGCGCCTGTCACAATCAGAAGATCATTGTTCAGCATGAAGCCCGTCGCCGAAGCCGCCCAACCCGAGTAACTGTTTAGCATCGAAACAACAACGGGCATATCGGCGCCGCCGATCGCCATGACCATGTGAATACCAAAAAGAACGGCAATGCCGGTCATCACGTAAAGCGGCAGCAGTCCCTCATGGCCTTCTACACCCAAGAACCAGCGACCAACCCCGATCGCTGCCAGTAACAAGCTGAGATTGAAGAGATGGCGGCCTGGCAGGGTGATCGGTTTACCGGTGATCTTTCCCGATAGCTTGCCAAAAGCAATCACAGAGCCTGCAAAGGTCACCGCACCAATCAGAACGCCGATATAGATTTCCACCTCATGGATGGTTTTCTCTACGCCCATGAGGCTGGTGGCAGGGTCCATGTAATTGGCATAGCCCACGAGGACCGCAGCCAGCCCAACCAGGCTATGCATCAGTGCCACCAGTTCGGGCATTTCGGTCATCTTGACCTTCTTGGCGGCATAGATTCCGATGCTGGCCCCAATCAGGATGGCGATCACCAGCGGCTGATAGCCGGTGGCGGTCACATGCGGGCCAGCGATGGTCGCCAAAATAGCAATGCTCATCCCGAGGATGCCGTAGAAATTACCCTTACGGGCCGTTTCTGGGGTGGAAAGGCCGCCAAGACTCAAGATAAAAAGGATGGTCGAGGCGATGTAGGAGACAGTAACGAGACCTTCAGAAAACATGATGGTGGCTCCGCTGAATTATTTTCTGAACATGCTGAGCATGCGCTGGGTCACCCAGAAGCCGCCGGCCATGTTGATGGAAGTAAGAACCAAGGCGATCCCGGCGAGGATGGCGATTTCAGGCGATGAAATCTGTACCAGGGCACCGATCGCTATGATGCTAGAGATGGCGTTGGTGACACTCATCAGCGGGGTATGAAGCGCTGGGGTCACATTCCAAATCACCATATAGCCCACAAAACAGGCGAGGACAAACACCGTAAAGTGAGCCATGAAGGCGGCCGGCGCGTTGGCGCCGACCCACCAGAAGAGAAGCCCGAGAAGCGCGAATTTGAGAACGCCTTGAGCAAAGGCCGGGATTAGGGGAGGCTTGACCTCCTTGACCACAGGCGCTAAAGGTTCCGCCTTCGGCTTGGCAGCGGAAACGGCGATGGGGGGTGGCGGCCAGGTAATGGTGCCATCCTTAATCACGGTGGCCCCCCGAATCATTTCATCGTCCATGTTGACCGTGATGTCTCCGTTTTTCTCCTTACAGAGTTCCTCAAGGAGGCGCAAGAGATTGGTCGCGTAAAGGGTCGATGACTGGCGTGCCAGTCGGCTAGGAAGATCCGTGTAACCAACAATGGTGACCCCATGCTTCACGACTACTTGGCCGGGTTCTGTGAGCTCGCAATTACCACCCTGTTCGGCAGCGAGGTCCACAATAACGCTGCCAGGCTTCATCGATTCCACCATCTCCCGGGTAATCAAGCGAGGCGCTGGCTTTCCTGGAATCAGCGCGGTGGTGATGATGATGTCGACATCCTTGGCCTGATTCGCATAAAGGGCCATCTGGGCTTTTTGGTAGCCATCGCTCATGACCTTGGCATAGCCACCGGCGGTAGAGCCTTCCTCTTGGTAATCCACATCAACAAACTCAGCACCCATCGATTTGACCTGGTCTTTGACCTCGGGTCTCGTATCAGAGGCTCTGACAATCGCGCCGAGACCATTGGCCGTCCCAATGGCCGCAAGGCCTGCGACCCCGACTCCGATAATGAAGACCTTAGCCGGGGGGACCTTGCCGGCCGCAGTGATTTGGCCGGTGAAGAATCGGCCGAATTCATGGGCCGCCTCAATGACCGCCCGATAACCGGCGATATTGGCCATGGAGCTCAGCGCATCGAGCTTTTGAGCCCGCGAGATGCGGGGGACGCTATCCATGGCGATCACGGTCGCTTGGCGACTTGCCAACTGATCCATCAGAGGAGCATTCTGGGCCGGCCAGATGAAGCTGATCAGGTGCTGACCCGCTCGAAGAGATTGCGTTTCATCGAGATGAAGGTCTGGATAGTTCGAGGGTCCTCTGACCTTGAGAATGATATCCGCCGTCGACCACACGCTGTCGCGATCGGCGATCTCGCAGCCCACCGCCTGGTAGGCGTCATCGGTGAAGTTGGCTTGAGCACCGGCATCCTGTTCGATGGTCACGGCAAAGCCGAGCTTGATGAGCTTTTCGGCCACTTCGGGAACGGTGGCTACCCGCTTTTCCCCGGGATGTAGCTCTTTTGGAACACCAATACGCATACACGTTTCTCCTCGTTATAATGAAGGGTCTTGAGGGCCTTTAGGCTCTCACTACGCCGTATTTTATGGATATTGACGGATCAACCATCGCCGCCTTGGGATGTTGATCGTCGCGACCGCTCCTTTTCGAACGGCCCCGAAAATGGGTTATCCTCCTAGACCGCATCCTATGTAATGTAATTGACTGAGTCGGTCAATAGCTATGCGGCAGATTAAAGGTGCATGATGCACTTTGACGGTTTCGCGCCCATTCGACGAAAGAATATGCAAAAGCTTATCGAGGTAGAACAACTCACCCGTTATTACGGCGATCATTGCGCCGTTAATAACGTCTCCTTTGTCCTTGAGAAAGGCGAGATCCTGGGATTCTTAGGGCCCAATGGGGCCGGCAAGACATCAACCATGCAGATGATTTGTGGAAATCTGGCGCCGACTTCGGGGCAGATTTTAATCCATGGGATTGATATGCTGGATCAGCCGAAGGAAGCCAAGAGAGTATTGGGGTATCTCCCTGAAATTCCTCCGGTCTACCGTGATCTAACGGTCGATGAATTCCTCGGCTATTGCGCCCGGCTGCATGGGATTAAAGCGGAGCGTCGGCAAACGGCGTTAGATCAGGCACGGGAGCGGACCGGCCTTAAGGATGTCGGCGACCGTCTCATTGGGAACCTCTCAAAGGGCTATCAGCAGCGGGTGGGTATCGCTCAGGCGATTGTGCATATGCCGGATGTCATTATTCTTGACGAACCTACCGTCGGTCTTGATCCCATCCAGATTCGGGAAATTCGTGAGCTGATTCGGGATCTCGGCAAAGAGCACGGTGTGATTCTCTCGACGCATATCCTTTCAGAAGTCCAGGAATCCTGCACCAGGGTGCAGATTATTCATCAGGGACAATTGGTCTTCAATGACCGTATCGAGGGGCTCGAGCAGCGTATGCTGGCCTCAAGCCTTTTGCTGGTGACCGCCCGATCGGCTGACCTTTTCACCATGGCGTCTGTGGCTGCTATCCAGCATATTGAAGATCTTGGGGATCATCACTACCGCATTTTTCATGATACGAAAGAGAATCCTTCTGAATCTCTGGCCGCTCTGGTGGTGAGTTCGGGGTGGGGGCTGTTGGAATTGATTCCTGAGCGATGCAGTATGGAACAGATTTTCATTGATATTACCCGACCGCCGATGCCGGCGGAGGAGCACACCCCATGATGGCATTGGTCATTGCAGGGCGAGAGTTTAGAACCCTCTTTCTATCACCGCTGGCCTGGACGATGCTCGGTATTATCCAGTTTATCCTGGCCTTTATGTTTCTCGCCCAGCTCGATTATTACCTGATGATCCAGCCACGGATTGCCGGCATGGAAGAGGCCCCGGGCGTGACCGACTCGATCATCGCACCGCTGTTTGGCAATGCCGGCATTATTCTTATGTTGGTCACGCCTTTGTTGACGATGCGGCTGATCAGTGAAGAGCGCCGTAACAAGACACTGACCCTTTTGTTTACCGCCCCGGTCTCTATGACTGAAATTGTTATTGGGAAATATCTCGGGGTTTTGGGCTTCCTTTTGCTGATCGTCGGGATGATTCTTTTCATGCCCTTGTCCCTGCTGTTCGGCGGCGCGCTGGACCTGGGTAAGCTTTCGGCCTGTGTCTTAGGGCTTTCGCTCCTTCTTGCGGGCTTTGCAGCGGTGGGCCTTTATATGTCGGCGTTGACGTCGCAGCCGACCGTCGCTGCGGTCAGCACCTTTGGCGTTTTGTTAATGCTTTGGATCGTGGACTGGTCCTCCCAGTCAGGGTCTGGTGGTGCCTCTGTGCTCCAGTACCTCTCCCTCCTAAGACATTATGAAGGCCTCCTTAGAGGATGGGTCAGTTCAACCGATGTCCTCTACTTCGTCCTGTTCATCACCACTTTCTTGGTGCTGAGTGTCCATCGCCTTGATCACGATCGCCTCCAAAAATGAAGATCAATCGTAAGACTCACCTCGAAATTCGTCTTCAGAACCTCTTGTTCAGTGCCCTTTTTTTGGTCGTTATTGGCCTATTGGCTTGGTTGAGTAGGGAATATTCCGTGCGTTTCGATTGGACCGCGGCGCACCAGCACACCCTGTCGTCTAATAGCCTCAAGGTGCTGGATCTTTTCAAAGAGCCCGTGATGGTGACCGCCTACGCCCGAGAAAATCAACCAGTTCGCGAGCCCATTCGTGAACTGGTAGATCGCTACAACGAAGGCGGCTCCTACCTGACCCTCGAGTTTATCAATCCGGATACCCAGCCTGATCGGGTCCGGCAATGGGGTGTCAAGGTGGATGGGGAATTAGTTTTGACCTATCAGGGGCGCACCGAGAAGATCGAGGAGGCGCGTGAGATGACGCTGACTAATGCTTTGCAACGGCTGGCGGCGCCCGAGGATCGAGAGATTGTTTTCCTCTCAGGGCATGGCGAACGGGCGCCAGAAGGGGAAGCGAGCCACGATCTCAAGCAGTTCACCGATGAAGTCAAGCGAAAAGGGTTCAAGGTCAGGGCCTTGAACCTCGCAACGACCCCTCAGCTGCCGACCAACCGTGCGGTCCTGGTGATGGCGAGTCCGCGGTCCCCCTTATTGCCTGGCGAAGTGAAGCTGATTCAAGATTATGTGGCTGCGGGCGGGGCGCTTTGGTGGCTAAGTGATCCCGGCCAACCCAGCAGCCTCCGGCCGCTGGCGGACAACCTTGGCATTCAGTTCTTGCCGGGGACGGTGGTCGATGCCTCGACACAGCTCCTCGGTATTGATGACCCGACTTTTGCTCTGGTGGCTGAATATCCGCCTCATGCCATCACCCAAGAATTTCAGGACATGACCGTGTTCCCCTCATCGGTCGCCATGGAGATCAAGACAGAGAATGACTTTGAACGAGAGCCGATCTTAGTCACCCTCGATCGCTCCTGGACGGAAACATCCCCCCTTGAAGGCAAGATCGCCTTTGATGCCTCTTTGGGTGAAAAAAAGGGTCCGCTTGATATTGGAATTGCCTTGACTCGCCTGAAGCCTCAAGCCGCCGCCTCACTGAAGGAGGCGGCGCCCGAGTCTAGCGTTGAAACAAAGCCTTCAGAGCAGCGTCTGGTCGTCGTCGGTGACGGCGATTTCCTGTCGAACGCCTATCTTGGTAATGGCGGAAATCTTGCGCTCGGCATCAATATCCTGCAATGGCTGAGTCAGTCCGATACGATGATCAATATCCAGAAGGCCGAAGCTCCGGACCGAAAGATCCAGCTGTCATCGCTCGCTTCGGGCGCTATGGCCATTGGCTTCCTTTTCGTGGTTCCTCTCCTCCTCATTGGGACCGGAGCCTTCGTTTGGTTCAAGCGCAGGAACCGCTGAGATGTCTCCCAGAAGCGCTCGGAATCTCGTGCTGTTGATCCTGATCGTGGCGTTAGCCCTGGTGGCTCATTTTAGGCCCGGAAAGCCGAAAGGGTTGCCGGCGGTCACCCTCCTTGACATAGAGACCTCCGGCATCGATCGGATTGAGCTCTTAAGGCCTGATGCGATCCTCTTTCAGCGAAAGGCGGGAACCTGGTTATTGACAGCTCCGTTGGAGGCCCCGGCCAATCCTTTAAGGATCGAACAGCTGCTTGATATCACCAAAACGAAGAGTGAAGCGCAGTATCCCATGAAGGATCTTAAGCTCGCGCCCTTTGGTCTTGATAAGCCGCTTGCGATTTTGAAGCTCAACGATCAGGTGATGACGTTTGGCGGGACGGATCCTTTAAGTTTTAGGCGCTATGTCGTGGTTGGCGATACGCTGCATTTGGTCAGTGATGGTTTCTCTCACCACCTGACGGCTCAGGCGACGGATTACGTCCAGAAGAAACTGGTTGCCGATGAGCTCTCGATTAAGTCGCTCACCCTTCCTGGGTTAAAAATAGAGAAGACGACCGATGGGGGTCTCTTGGTGACCCCGCCCCGGTCTTCGCTCGATGCCAAAGACCTCTTGTCAGCGTGGCAGAGCGCAAGAGCCATTGAGGTCCAGCGGGGAGATCCAAAAATGATGGGTGAAACCATACGCCTTGAACTCTCAAACGGTGCTCCAACGGAATTTGTGATCGTTCAAAAGTCACCTGAACTGGTCCTCTTAAGAAAGGATCTGGGTTTGACCTTCTTAATGACGCCTGAAACTTCAAAAGAACTGCTGGGCGATTCCTCGCCTTCTAAAGAAGGGCGCGAGGAGTCGGTAGACACCGACAATAACGCCCGGGACCCAAGCGCTGAGTCACCTTTGGATGATTAAGGTCTCGCCGTCAACTCATCATGCCTGAATTGCCCGAGGTCGAGACAACCCTACGGGGAGTCCGGCCCTATCTTGAAGGGAGAGCCATTCGTGATCTCCTTGTCCGGGATCATCGCTTGCGCTGGCCTATACCGGAGGGGCTTTCGGAGCGGCTTCGGGGGCTTGAGATAGAAGGATTGACCCGCCGCGGCAAGTATCTTCTCATCAACCTGAATCAGGGGACGCTCATTGCTCATCTTGGGATGTCAGGGAGTTTCAGGATGATCGATCCTCAATTGGCCCCAAGAAAGCATGATCATTATGATCTCCTCTTGAGCGATGGGGGCTGTCTCCGCTTCCATGATCCGCGACGCTTTGGTTGCCTTTTGATGGCGGAGCAACAAAGCCCCCTGATGGAACATCCCCTCTTAAAGGCTTTGGGGCCGGAGCCTTTGGACGATCAATTTTCGGGTGATCACCTTTACGCTGTCTCAAGAGGCCGCAAAGCGGCGATCAAATGCTTCATCATGGACAGTCGAATTGTCGTTGGCGTCGGTAATATCTATGCGAGTGAGGCTTTGTTCAGGGCGGGCATCCACCCTTTAAGGGCGGCAGGAAAGGTCTCCCATCGGCGCTACGTTCAATTGGCCGATGATATTCGGAAGGTCCTTCAGGCGGCCATCGAGCAAGGCGGCACCACGCTTCGTGATTTCGTGAATGAATCCGGCCATCCTGGCTATTTCAAGCAGACGCTCAATGTCTATGATCGGGCGGGGGAGCCTTGCCGGCACTGTGGTCAGCCTATTCGGCTGGCGCGTCTGCAGCAGCGGGCGACCTATTGGTGTGGCCGCTGCCAGCATTGAAGTTGATTGCGAAGGTCGGTGGCTTCTTTAAGCACGCTTTCAAGATCGTTCCCGAGCACGTTGAAGTGCCCCATTTTTCGGCCGGGCCTTGCCGAAGTCTTGCCGTAGAGGTGGAGCAGCACGTTGGGTTGCTCCAGCAAAATGGACCAGTCTGGGTCCTTGTCGCCCCAAAGGTCACCAAGAAGATTGATCATCACCGCCGGGCTCAGCAGCTGAGTATCGCCGGGGGGTAGGCCACACAGCGTCCTGACCTGCTGTTCAAATTGACTGGTCAGCGTCGCATCGAGGCTGAAATGACCGCTGTTATGGGGTCTTGGCGCTATTTCATTGATGATCAGTGTCTGGTCTTTGAGTAAGAAAAATTCAACCGCTAAAACGCCGACATAATCGAGCGCCTCGGCTACTTGCAACGCCATCTCGGAAGCCCTTTGAGCGACTTTGTCTGAAACTCTGGCGGGGACCAGACTGATATCAAGGATGCCGCCCGCGTGCTGATTTTCAGCGATGGGAAAGGTGGTGACCAAGGACGGTGTGGTCCTTGCCACGATGACGGACAGTTCAAGCGCCAGTTCAAGTCGCTGTTCAAGAACACAGGGTTTCTCCCCCAAGGCGAAGAAAGCTTTGCTGACGTCTTCTTCACTCTCCACGCGGATTTGTCCCTTGCCGTCATAGCCAAGTTGAGCCAGCTTTAAAATGCCCGGCAGGAGGTGGGCTAGAGATTGATCAAGGTCAGCGAGGGTTTCGAGAGGGGCGAACGGCACCACGGCAAGCCCCGCTCGTTGAATGAAGTTTTTTTCGCGGATTCTGTCCTGAGCAATGGACACCGCAGCAGCAGAAGGGGAGACCCGGACCGATTCGCCAAGTCGCTGAAATCCAAGCGCTGAGACATTCTCAAATTCGGTGGTGACAGCGCGGCAGGTCCCAGCCAGCTCATCGAGCGCGGGGCTATCATCGTAGGGTGCACAAAGATGAACATCCGCCAAGGTTCCGGCAGGGCAGTCTTTGTCGGGTTCTAGAACCGTGACCCGGTAGCCCATACTGCGGGCTGCCATGGTGAACATGCGGCCCAATTGGCCGCCGCCGATGATGCCGAGCATTGCTGGAGGAAGGATCGGTGTCATCACGAGCGCTCAAAAATAGGGAAAGATCAGGGGACATCCGGCAGGGTGGCAGCAAGGACCTGTTGGGTCTGCTGTGTCCTAAAGTCGTCAAGTCGTTTGCGGATGGCGGTATCCCCGCCAGCAAGGAGGGCAGCCGCAAAGAGGGCGGCATTGACCGCACCCGCTTCGCCAATTGCAAAGGTCGCTACAGGAATTCCTTTTGGCATTTGAACGATGGAAAAGAGAGAGTCTTTCCCTTTGAGGTATTTACTTGGAACCGGAACCCCTAGAATGGGGATGGGCGTTTTCGCCGCCAGCATCCCAGGAAGATGTGCAGCCCCTCCAGCGCCGGCGATAATGCAGGCAAGACCCCGCTCTCTGGCAGTTTCAGCGTATTGGAAGAGCAGGTCCGGGGTTCGGTGCGCCGAGACGACCTTGGTTTCAAAGCCAATATCGAAAGCCTTCAGTAGTTGGGCTGCGTGCTGCATGACCTCCCAGTCATTGGTGCTGCCCATGACGATACCCACTTGTACCATAGCTCTATCCGCTGAAAAATTGGGCATTTTACCGCAATGGCGCCAATAAAATGGCTGATGATGATCTTTCCGTCCTAAAAACACCGAGTTTAAGGTGATTTAACCGCCGTTGAAGAGGATCCTATCGTGAACACTGAAAGCAGTATTGATCCCAAAGAAAAGGCTCATTTTGAAAAAATAGCCCGACTTTGGTGGGAACCTCGGGGACCTTTTTGGCCACTTCATGCCATGAATGCTCTTAGGGTCCGTTACATCAGGGAGCAGCTGGTCTCTTATTACAAGAAGAGGGATGATGCCCTGAATCTTCCCTTCAAGGGTCTTCGTTGCCTCGATGTCGGCTGTGGTGGGGGGATTTTGAGTGAAGCGATTGCGCGTCTCGGTGGCGAGGTGATGGGGATTGACGTGGTCCCAAAAAATATTAGCATTGCCAACAACCATGCCAAAGCATCGGGGCTTACTATCGCTTATGAAGTCACCACCGCGGAGGACCTTTTAGCGCGAGATGTGTCCTTCGACGTGGTGTTCAATCTCGAGGTGGTTGAACACGTGGCCCAACCTGAAGGATTTATGCAAAGTTGTGGAAGGCTCGTGCGTCCCGGCGGGATGATGGTGGTGGCAACATTGAATCGGACGGCGCTGTCCTACCTCGCGGCGATTATCGGGGCCGAAGTGATTTTACGCTGGCTTCCCCGCGGCACGCATCACTGGCGGAAGTTTGTTTCGCCGCTAGAAATCGAGCGCTATTTGGGGTCAGAAGGCTTCACCGTGATCGCAACAACAGGGGTCTTTGTTAACCCTTTAACGCGTCGATTTAGCCTTATCAAAAGTACTGCTGTTAACTACATGATGGTCGCCTCGAAGGCCCCATCCTGATAAGGCCTCAGACCTTATGAATGGCCGCTGGGCCATCGTTGCTGAATGAACGAGGCCCGGTAATCAAAGATCCTTGTGAGGCGTTGCTTGATGAAAAGCGCGTGGACGATCTCCCCAAGGGGGCCCCAGGGCATCACATAATGCACGGTATCGATCATTTCAATACCGCCTTCAACGGGTTCAAACCGGTGTTCGTGAAACCAGAATCGAAAAGGCCCCATTCGCTGTTCGTCAACAAATTGACGCTGCGGTATCACGTGTTTGATTTCGGTGACCCAGGTCATGGGAATCCCTCCAACGGCAGCGATTCGGTAGGCGATGATCAGTCCATTACAGAGGTCATCAGGGACGGCTGAGAGGATTCTGAAGTGAAGAAAATCGGGGGTAATGACCTCAAGATTTCTGGGGGTTGAAAAGAACGACCAGGCCTGTTCGAGGCTCAAGGGGATGAACTGCCGGCGGTGCAATTGATGAGGTGCCATAGGGGAGGGCGGTGAAGAGTGGGATACGTCCTTTCATTGTAACGATCTTCGGGCTTTTTGCCGTGCTCTCTTTTTTTGTGCGGCATCGAACCGAAGTGACGGTGTCCCCTCTAAGAACGTGGTGCCCCCTTTTTAATCAGGAGATTTTTCAATGTCCTCACCCCTTTTGACTGTTCTTTATGACGGGGGTTGCCCCATGTGTAGTCGAGAGATCCTCCACTACCAGCGGATCGCTGGAGATCGCCCTATCCGTTGGCTGGATGTGACTCAGGAGGCCACCGATATCACCCCCTACGGCCTTACCGTTGAAGCAGCGCTTCGCTCTTTTCATGTGATCCCTGTATCAGGCCCGATGAAGGCTGGTGCCAGCGCTTTTGTGACCCTGTGGTCGGCATTACCTTATTACCGCTGGTTGGCCAAAGTGATTCTAGCAACGGGCACGTTGCCATGGCTTGAAGGGATTTATGTTCGCTTTGCTGCATGGCATTTCAAGCGCCGTTGCGCCACAGGGACTTGTGGGCTCCCGCCGTCCACTGAGGGTCCGTGACGGTTGCCATCGTCTGGTTCCGTAAGGATCTTCGGTTAGCTGATCAGCCCGCACTCGCCAAAGCCTTGGACACCAGTCAACAGCTGGTCCCGCTTTACATTGATGATTGGGCAGAAGACAACCCTTGGGCGATGGGGAGGGCGAGTCGCTGGTGGCTCCATCAGAGCTTAAAGGCGCTCGACGACTCGCTTTTAGCGCTGGGTTCGCGGTTGATTATAAGACGGGGGCAGCCTTTGGAGGTGCTTGAAGAGATCATCCGCGAAACGGGTGCGACCCGGGTCTTCTGGAATCGACTTTATACCCCTTATGAGATGGCGCGGGATCGCCTGATCAAGGCTACATTAAGTGCCAAAGAAGTCGAGGTTCTCAGCTTCAATAGCGCCCTCTTGTATGAGCCTTGGGAGATCGCGCGACCTCAAGGGGGGCCTTACAAGGTATTTACCCCGTTCTGGAAGGCGGTCATAGCCAAAGGCCTTCATGGTTTTACCGAGCCGGCCCCAGATCATCTTCCGAAGGTGCCTTCATCCATAGCTACAGAGCCTTTGTCGTCCCTCAAGTTGTTGCCGAAGATAGGGTGGGATCAGGGCTTTTATTCAAGCTGGCCGGTAGGGGAGCAGGCCGCTATGAGGCGGTTGACGACCTTTATCAAGGGCGCTGTCAGTGGTTATCAGGCGGGACGGAATGTTCCCTCTATGGAAGGAACGTCGCGGCTCTCACCCCATCTTCACTTTGGCGAAATTTCACCTCGGCAGATCATTGAGATGCTCTCACAGGGGCAGTTGTCGTTGCATCAAGGGCCGCTCTGCTTTCAGCGTGAGGTCGGTTGGCGGGAGTTTGGCATTCATCTGCTCTATCATTTTCCAGAGACTTCTGATCAGCCACTCGATCAACGATTCAATGGGTTTCCCTGGCGCGAGGATGACCAGGGCCTGCAGCTGAAGGCTTGGCAACGAGGCCAAACCGGTTTTCCGATCGTCGATGCCGGGATGCGAGAACTCTGGCACACCGGCTGGATGCATAACCGCGTTCGAATGATCGTCGCATCACTCCTTTGTAAGAACTTGCTCATCGACTGGCGTCAAGGTGCCCATTGGTTTTGGGATACGCTGGTGGATGCGGATCTTGCGAGCAATAGCCTTGGTTGGCAGTGGACCGCCGGCTGCGGCGCCGATGCCGCGCCCTATTTTAGGATTTTCAATCCGATTCTACAGGGTGAGAAGTTTGATCCTGAAGGCCGCTATGTCAGGACGTGGTGCCCGGAGCTTAAAGGACTCCCCGATCGATTTATTCATCAACCCTGGGAGGCGCCTTCAGAGATTCTCGAGGGTGCCGGCGTGTTACTCGGTACGCACTATCCAAGGCCGGTGGTTGATCTCAAGGGAAGCCGGGAGGCCGCGCTCAAAGCGTTTTCAACGATCAAGCACTTCTTGTAGCAGCGGTTAACGGCGCCTCGATCCTCTGATGATCGTGCTCGGACGGGCAGCAGGCGATATGTCGATTGCTGTGGCTTCAACAAATCGGGCCACCACGGTGTCTCCTGGCTTGATCTCGTTGAAGCGGGCCAGATCCGGCCTCCCCGTGACTTCGACACGTTTTCCGGCAGGCCCTTTGAGGCCGACGGCCCGAGTGCCAAGATCAACTGACGTCACCACCCCCTGAAACTCGTAAGGTCGAAGGATGGCTGTTCCTGGCTTTGTTCCTTTTGGGGCTTTTTTGATCTCTTGGATCTCAGGCCACAAGGGTTTTCCGGTCGGGGTGACGGGGAACACCTCAAGCAGGGTCTTGAAACGAGCCTTAATCGTATCGCCGACGCCGATGTCATCAAAATTTCTAACTTCGTTAGCCACTTTGATTTTTGCGACCTTTTCATCGGGAAATTTAAGGGTCAGGATCCGGTTCTTCCGGCTGATCGCCTGAACCCTGGCGCTCAGGCGCTGATCACGATCTTCTGGGCTGGACGTAGAGGCACTGTCTTCTGGAAGACGGGTCTTCAAGGTGGATTTTGATTTCGAAGCACAACCGGCGCCAAGGCAAAGGGTCAGCAACACGGTCAGGCCACCATAGAGTGGATATCTTCGACGCATAGGTTCTGTGGCCCTGTGTGGATGCAACTTTTTTGCAGTTTGCCCAAAGATAGGCGAACTGCGCGTGACAGGAGTGTAGCAAGCCCCCGTAATTCTTGCCAAATGGAGCCCAGGTGAGGGAGCTCAAAACGGCCGGGTAGGGACTTGATCGCCGGGTTCAGCTTGAAGGATCCACGCCATGAAGGCAGCGACAAAAGGGTCACCTTCAGCGGGCGCCCATGGCGCAAGATCCTCCGGATCTAGGGGCCGATAGGGGCCTTCCTTGATTTCAAACATCATCGTCCCGCGCTCATGGCTGACCACGGTATGCAACGTTCTTGGTGGAATTTCAAAGGCAAGGGGCCCTTTTGAAGGCGATAAGGTCACCCGCTCGGTGACGGTGCCCTCTTCACTGAACAGCACAATGGAGAATGCCCCATGGGTCGCTAGCATGAGTTCCCAGCCATTATCCCGGTTATGTCGGTGGGGGCGGATGTAAGTCCCAGGCTCCATGGCGTTAAACAGACGTTGAACGGCCGCCTCAAGATTTGGGTGGAGGTTGAGGTTCTTGCGGAGACGGGGGCTCTCTTGGGCCTCAAGGGCCAATTGTTTAAGGCGATCTTGATCAATGACGGGCATGGCTATAACGATAATGCGACTTTATATCTTGGATGGTTTGAGCCAAGGTGGCGGCAAGGATAGGCCTGCTTGCCTTCTTGAGGCATGGATGAGTGAACTACCCCTCATGAATCCGGTCTTAAAAGCGGTTCTTCTTCTTTTTTTGACCCGTCAACTGGCGGGTCTTTTTTTCTGTGACAGGCTCGACATGGGCGCACTGCGCGCTGATAGGCAGGTTGCAAAGAGTCAGTTGTTTCTCTATAAGGTTCAGCCTAACACGCCCGTGTCGAAAAAAGATTCTAAACCCTGATCACTGACTTTTTTGAGGAGGACTTTCGGAATGCTCGAATTGAACCGTTTGATCGGTGCGTTGGCCCTTGGGGCCTTATCGCTATCGGCCCAGGCTGTCGAATGGCAGGCACTGCCGATGAAAGCCCCTGAGCCGCCTAGTAACCCTTCCACCCCGGCCAAGGTTGAACTCGGAAAGATGCTCTATCACGAGGTTCGCATCTCCTCGAATGGCGTCCTTTCCTGTAATTCTTGCCATAACGTGATGGGGGGCGGTGATGACAACCGCGCAGGATCCATCGGCGTCAAGAATCAAGTCGGTGGTCGGAGTGCCCCAACGGTATGGAATTCGGCCTTCAGTTCGGTTCAGTTTTGGGATGGGCGTGCGCCCAGTCTTGAAGAACAAGCCAAAGGCCCGGTGACCAATCCGAGTGAAATGGGCATGAAAAGCTGGGATGAAGTGGTGGCGCGCCTGAAAGCCATGCCCGAATATGCCACGGCCTTTGCATTGGCCTTTGGTTCTGAAGACAGTGTGACCGCTGACCATGCGGCGAAGGCGATCGCGGCCTATGAAAGGACCTTGATTACCCCAAACTGTGCCTATGATAAGTACGTTAAGGGCGATAAATCGGCGCTTAATGAGCAACAGGTGAGCGGCATGGCGACGTTTGCTGAAGTGGGCTGTGTTGGCTGTCATTCTGGTGCTGCATTCAATGGCCCAGCACTTCCAGAAGGCACCGGGTTCTACCAGAAATTCCCGGCCATAGAGAATGGTGTATTTGAAGCCAAATACGGCTTCTCGGCCGATTTAGGGCGTTATGAGGCCACGAAGGATCAGGCAGACAAGCATTTGTTTAAAGTGCCTACCCTCCGCAACATTGCGTTGACCGCTCCCTATTTCCACAACGGTAAAGTGACGACCTTAGAAGAGGCCGTGAAGGTGATGGGTAAGTTGCAGCTCAATAAGGATCTAACGGAGTCTCAAGTCGCGGATATCGCTGCCTTCTTGAATAGCCTCACCGGCGAATTTCCAAAGATCGAGATGCCACGGCTTCCAACTTATGCCAACAAGGCCTTCCCGACCGAGTAAAAGGTAAGCCCTGTCGCTCCCTTGAAAGCCAGCATCTGCTGGCTTTCAAGGTTTAAGGGGTTGGTTTGTTGTTGGTCGTCGGCCTAAAGAGGGGAAGGGCGCGGATCCTTGCATCGATTTCATCGCGAAGGGCCAGAAACTCTGGGCTTCCAAAAATCTTAAAGCGGGCCGCGAATTCCTCGCTGTGCATGCTCTCGGGAAGGTCCTTAAGGGGTGGGATAAATTGGGCTTCTTCACTCCCTTCGCTCAGCATGCGCTGGACATGAAGCGCGGCTTCTTGGGAACTCACCGCTAGTTTTCCAAAAGCGGCCCCAGATTCATCGGCGGCCAGATCGATAAAACTGAAACCGCTGCCATCGTGCGTGTCGTGCATTTCTTTTATCAGACTGACCATTTCAACGAGGGTGCCTTGGCCTGACATGGCAAGGAGTGCTGCCGCTAGGAAATGCTTGGCGGTATCGACCCGCTTGTTGAGGAGGACGTTACGCCGTTTAGGGCCTGCATCGGTCCCGACAATTTTGGTCAGGTCCTTGCCGTTCCCATAAGCACTCAAGACCATGATCGCCGCCCGGTTCTCACTCACGGGGTCATGGCCTTGTTGGGAGCGAGCCAACGCCGCTTGAAACACCGGTTGCATAAGGTCACTGAGGCGAACGAAGCGGCGCTCAGTGCCGTCGTTAAGAAGAGTGGTCAGGACGTTCTGGTAGGCCAAAAGGGCCCCCTTATCCGCCGTATCCTGGATAATATCCCTCAATTCGGTGAGGAGTTCACGGTTCCATTTGATGCGAATCACCAAACGCCCCCCCTCGATATGAATGTCCTTCAGCATCTGATCGAAGAGAATCCCATAACGATGAAGCGGTGGCGTGATGGCAAGGCCTTTCAGAAAAAGCCCCGCGGCCGGAGCGCTGAGTTCCATCCCGCCGATCTTAAGGGTTTCGATCACGGCTCCCTTGGCCGTTTCATCAACGGTTAGGTCGATATTGAGGTAACGGTGAAGCCAACGCCCTTCAATCTTGAGACTTGCGGCCCCTTGAATACGATCCTGGCTAAAGGCGATGCTGCAGTCCCCTTGAAGGCGCCGGCGCCTGATCGCGGCCCGGCACAGATGGTTGAGGTCCTCCTGGGTAAGGATGAGACGTTTTTCCTGGCCGGATTGTGTTTGGGTTGACTGGAGACGCTCACGAAGCGGCGTGGTGGTGACGGGGGCTGAAAAGCTCTTAACGGGCGGCTCGAGGGGATGAGGCGCTGACTCGAGGAGACGATGGGTGCCGTAGGCCGTGATCGCGACGATCAGGCACAAGGTGGTCGCTAAGACCGAAAGCCCCCAAATAATAGGGCGTGTCATCGGTCACCGGCTCTTGGAAAAGAGCCTTTATTGAACGCCGTCAAGGGGTCTTTCCAGCGCGATCAACATAAACATTCCACGTATGAATTTGGTCGCAGCCATCATCGCTCATGGCGGTCACTTTGATCCAGGCGCGGCCTTCAGTGATGGGCGCTTGAAGGACCACGTGGATACGATAGTCGCCGTTTCGCTCCCTGGTGAGGGTATGGGGGACAGGCTCCACATTGATTCTTACCTTGATGCTCAAAGGATCCGTATTTTGTGAGGCCAGAAAGCTCAAGGCTTCGAGGCGTTCGAGATGGGTCTCTGGGGCCGGTGATTCTTCATCGATGCGAGGATCCTTGCACTGGATCACAAGGCCGCCATGGTGCCCAAGGGGCATCGCCATGCTCAGGGACGGGTGCAGCAATAAGCCCAGCAGCAGGAAAAGTAGTCTTGGGTTTCGGTCCGTCATCGTGAGCCCCTAAAGTGGCGGGAGGGAAGAATGAATAAACCTCGGTGGGTTTCTACAAGATAGTGAATGATTCGCTAAAAATCATCCACCTCGAGGATACCCCAGTAACAATAGACCGCTCTTTGTCGATCGGACCTGTCAAACCTTGGGCCTATTCAGTGTGGTCTTATGTGTTAAAATCAGAGGATGATTTGAAGCCCCAAAGGGCCCCTTCCACCCACCATAGAGCGCTCATGGGGTGGTTTTGAATTCACGGTACGGTACAACTTTAGGAAACGTTATGAAACTCGACCAGGTCATGGCGAAGGTATTCAAGTTCATCATCTTCGTGTTCTTCACCTTTACGGCTCTTCTTTATATGGGTGTCCTCTTGTTGCTGCCGCTGGACGTCCTCTTTCAGGTCGTTCGTCTGTTTCATGCCATTGGTCTTCCAACCGTTATCTCGGTCTCGATGGGGATTGCCCTCCTTGGATTTATTGGTGTTCAGGTCTCTCAGATGCCGGCCCTTTGTGCTTTGGTGGTCGATGTCGGTCGTCAGTTGATCGCTTTTGGACATAGCCAGATCAAACGCTGCGATGGACTGATCGAGGAGATGGGTGGTTAATAGTGGATGTCCTTCATCGTCCTTCAACGAAGATAAAAAACCCTGCCTCGGCGGGGTTTTTTATTAAGGGCGCCGATTTGACTTAAAATCAACCTCCATTTTCATGAAAGGTCATCCGGTCGAGTAAAGCCTATGAACAGTTTCAGCAAGGAGCATGTCCTTTCCGATTGGCGCCGGCGGGCCGATGATTTTGAGCGAGAGGTCGCGAAGGCGGTGATCGGCTTAGAGGGCGCGATTCGTCAGATCACGATCGCGATTTTTGCCCGGGGTCACCTCATGCTGGAGGGCGATGTCGGCGTCGGTAAAACCACCTTGTTACGCGCGGTAGCCCGGGGTTTAGGTGGGGCCTATGAGCGAATTGAGGGGACCATTGATCTTCTCCCGGGTGATCTCGTTTATCACACCTTCATTAATGAGGCTGGCCGGCCTCAGGTCGATCCAGGTCCTCTCTTAAAACATGGCGAGGGGCTGTCGGTCTTTTTTTTCAATGAAGTAAATCGTGCCCGCCCTCAGGTTCACTCGCTGTTACTGCGGGTCATGGCGGAACGCAGTGTCACCGCGTTTAATCGGGAATACTACTTTCCTTATCTACAAATCTTTGCCGATCGCAATCGGGTCGAGCGTGAGGAGACCTTTGAAATTCCCTCGGCGGCACGAGATCGGTTTTTGATGGAGGTTTCGATCCGTGCGCCTCAGGATCCTGATCTGCAGTACGAACTGATGTTCAATCCAAGATTCCACGATGTCGACCGGCTGATTCAAGGGGTGGGTGAGGGCGTCCTCCCCTATCGCGAACTGAGTGATATCGGCGCCGCCATTCAATCTGAAGTGAAGGCCAGTGACGCCTTGAAGGCCTATGCACTCGCACTTTGGTCGGCGACCCGTCAGCCCGCTGATTTTGGGATAAAGGTTTCTGGAGTCGACATGGACCGGTTGATCCTCGCGGGGGCCAGCCCTCGCGGCATGAGCATGATGATGCGAGCGGCCAGGGTTCACGCCTGGCTTCAGGGGCGAACCCATTTGGTCCCAGAAGATATTCAATCGATCTTTAGGGAGACCGTTTCCCACCGTGTTTTTTTGAATCCGGTTTATGAGCTTCGTCGCGAGAACATTATGCCGGAACTGATGGAACGCCTGTTCCAAGCGGTTGCAGCCCCTTGATCAGCGAGTTCCACTACCGGATCCCATGGCGTTCTTCGAGCCCACATCCTGGGGGACATGCGAGTCGGCTGGAGGGGGGGCAAGATGAATTTTTAGGGCTAATACCTTTTGTCTCCCATCCCCATGCGCGCCAAATTGATTTTAAGGCCAGTCTCAAGGACCCTTTTGAGCAATTGATCGTCCGCAGCTATCGTCAACGCAGTCAAGTGGCGGTGACGGTCATCGCCGATCTCTCGGCCTCGATGGGGTTTCAAGGCGTCGCGGATAAAAAGGCGCTGTTGGCCCAGTTTTCAGTGTCGGTGGCCTGGACCGTCTATCGTCAGGGTGACCGTTTTGGGTTGATGGGTGGGGCCGCTTCCTTGAATGAAGATCTCAGCGTTCCTTGCCGATATTACAAGGGGGGGGTTCCTCACCTCTTTGAGCGTCTTTTGAGCGCGCCCCGAATGGAACAAGGCATCGACGGGTTGAGGGTCGCGGCGTCTCGTTTAGGTCGGCAGCGTTCCCTGGTTTTTCTGGTCTCTGATTTTCACTATTCAGCATCAACTCTGGATCAGCTCCTAGATGAATTGGGTCATCATGATGTGGTTCCCATCGTGCTGTGGGATAGCCTTGAGTACGAGAATCTGCCTCGTTTTGGTCTGGTGGTGCTGAAAGACCCTGAAACCTTCGAAACCAGGCGTCTGTTGATGCGGCCATCGCTTCGAGAGGCCTTTAGGCGACGGTTCGAGGAGCGACGAACGGCCTTGGAATATCGGTTTCGAGAGCGGGGACGACGGCCGTTCTTCCTCATCGATCATTTCGATCCGGATCAATTGACGCGCTATTTTTTGCAAGCTGAGTAGGATACCCTCTACCGGCCTGGTTCATTCTTAGAGGCCATCCGATCATGCGTGCCATTGATCTCCAGCACCTTTCAAAGCGTCTTGGTCAACGCCTGGTTCTTGACGATGTCTCCTTGACCATTGCCCCCGGCGAACTCTTTTTTTTGATTGGGCCAAGTGGTTGTGGCAAGACCACGTTGTTGCGGCACATCGCCGGTTTTCTGGTCCCTGACCGTGGTCGTATCTTCTTTGATCAAGAGGAGGTCACCACATGGCCCCCCCATCGCCGGGAGACCGGGATGATGTTTCAAAATTACGCCCTTTGGCCTCATCTTAATGTCGACGCCAATGTGGCTTTTGGTCTTCAAGAGAGGCATGTTCCCTCCGCTGAGATCCGTCTCAGAGTCGAAGAAGCCCTGCACCAGGTCCAGCTCGGAGGTCTTGGTCAGCGCCGTATCAGTGAACTCTCCGGCGGTCAGCAGCAACGAGTGGCGCTGGCCCGGGCGTTGGTCATCAGACCGCGCAGTCTCCTGCTGGATGAGCCTTTATCAAACCTTGATGCCCGTTTAAGGCTCGAGATGCGGCTAGAAATTCGGCGAATAACCAAAGCGTTTGGCTTGACGGCCGTTTACGTGACGCATGATAGGGAGGAAGCCCTGTCGATGGCGGATCGCATGGCCGTGATGAAAGACGGCCGTTTGCTGCAGGTCGGAAGTCCCAAGGACCTATATCAACATCCTAACTCCTTAGAGGTGGCGGCCTTTATTGGGGAAGCCAACTGCCTTTCAGGTCAAGTTCTTGGGGCGACGGAAGATCCCATGATTTATGCTGTAGAGACGCCCTACGGCCGTCTTCTGGCAAGAAAAACCCAAGAACAGTGGCAGCCTCTCCCTCGGACAGAGGCCCATCTTATGCTGCGTCCAGAAGCGATCCGCCCGGGTACGCCCTCTCCCGAGAGTAACGGGTTCTATGGGACTTTGGTGGAGACCCTTTATCTTGGGGCCTCGGTCCAGTATCGCGTGCGCCTCAAGGACGGTGTGCTGATCCAGTGGCTCGTGCAACATCCAAGGGGTGATCTTAGAACGGAAGGGGAATCTCTCTGGCTGGAAGTTGATTCGACTGATCTGTTGATGCTGGAGGACTAGCGTCTCATGGACGATCCGGTATCACCGATATCCTTCAATAAGCGCTCCAAAGGGGACTCTCACTTTCCCTGGTGGGTGCCGGTCGCTCTATTGCTCATCCTCTTAGGACCCTTTCTATTAAAGCCCAATGATCATGCGGCGCTTACCCATTACGATCGACGACTGGTTATCCTTTCGCCACACCATGAGAGTATCCGTCAGGAATTTGGTGAAGCCTTTGCTGCCCAATGGTTTCAGAGGACCGGGGAGCAGGTCTATCTCGACTGGCGAACGCCTGGGGGATCCTCTGAAATCTTTCTTTTCCTAAAATCAGAATTTCTTGGAGCTTTCCAACAGGCTTTTGAGCGGCAGGAAGGTCGGCCCATGTCGCCGGAGATGCTGAGAGGGTTTCAGGATCCAAAAACGCCAGAGGAACCATCAGAAGGGGTTTCAGAAGGCGTGGTTTCTGCTCGTCGTCATTTTCTAGCCTCCAATGTTGGTATTGGAGTCGATCTCCTATTTGGCGGTGGCATGCCCGATTTTCAGCAACTGGCCGAGGCCGGCTATCTGGTCAGTAGTCCCCAAGGATCGTTCGCAGGGATCCCCGCCATCGAAGCCCGCCACCCTGAATGGTTCCGCTCTGATGTGATTCCTGAGATCTTAAGCGGTGAGGTTTTCAGGGATGATCAACAACGCTGGATAGGGGCGGTGTTGGCAACCTTCGGCATTCTCCATAATAAGGATCTTTTGAGGCGGCTTTCGGTGGCCGAGCCCCCTGAACATTGGGAGGCGCTGGGGGATCCAAAGCTCCTGGGGCAGCTCGCTCTTGCGGATCCCAGTAAGAGTGGATCCGCGGCCAAGGCCTTTGAGTTGATCATCCAAGAACAGATACAAAAGACACTAGCCGCAGCAAAGGGACCTCTAAGCCCGAAGGATGAAGCCCTGTTGATCAACAATGGCTGGCTTCAGGGCTTGCAATTGATTCAGCGGATGGGTGCTAACGCCCGCTATTTCACCGACTCTGCGGTTAAGATCGTCCTTGAAGTTGGCCGCGGCGATGCAGCAGCCGGGATGGCGATCGACGTCTATGGCAGGGCGACCCAGGATGCGGTGGCAAGGGCGGATGGCACATCTCGGGTGGGATTTATCTCCCCTCTCGGGGGAACTTCGGTCAGCGTGGATCCTATTGCACTGCTCAGAGGCTCCAAGGATCCTGAATTAGCCACCGCTTTCATGGAGTTCGTTCTCTCCATGCAAGGCCAAAAGCTTTGGGCGTTTAAAGCCGGTACCCCTGAGGGTCCCATTCATCATGCGCTTCGAAGGATGCCGATTCGCCGCGATTTTTATCGGGAGGACTTGAGTGCTTTGATGAGTGATCCTTTGGAGAAGCCTTACGACACAGCGGCTCACTTTGTCTATCATCCTGAATGGACCCGGTCTTTATTCGGCGCCATCCGCTTTCTCATCAGGGTGATCTGCGTGGATACCCATGAGGAACAACAGGCCGCCTGGCGGATCTTGATCGCCCACGGGATGCCGAGAGAGGCTCTTAAGGTCTTTCATGACCTCTCAGGGGTTGATCTTGAATCAGTCCATCAGAAGATTCTGCCGATTCTCAATGGCCGCGATAAGCTGGCTGAAGTCCGGCTGGGACGGGAACTTGCGGAGACCTTTAGGGCGCGTTATCGCCGGGCGGCGCTGATCGCTCAAGGAGAAGGGTCATGAAACGCTTCGCCGGCGTCTTGATTCTCTTAAGCGTGACCCTCTTTATGGTGTTTTTTTTCCTGTTGCCACTCTCAGGAACTTTCCGCATGGCTTTTATGGGACCCCAAGGGGGATGGACGCTTGATTATCTCTTCGAGATCTTCCGAAACCCCCTCTATCTCGAAGGTCTCCTCAATGCGTTAACGATCGCCGTCTTTTCAACGCTTGGCTGTCTTTTTCTCGCGGTGCCGCTGGCTTTAATCTTCGTTCGTTATGAATTCATCGGTAAAGCCCCGTTGAATGGATTGCTCCTGGTTCCTTTGATTTTGCCGCCGTTTGTCGGTGCTCTTGGCATCCAGGCGATGTTGGGTCAAGCGGGGGCGCTCAACAGTTTCCTCATCGCTTGGGGCGTGCTCTCAGTCAACGCCCCGATCGATTGGTTGGGTCGCGGTCAGCTCCTTGGTGTCATCCTGATGAACGTGCTTCATCTCTACCCCATTGTCTACCTGAATCTTTCAGGCAGTCTGGCGAATATCGATCCACAATGGGATGACGCGGCCAATTGTCTTGGCTGCCCGCCCTTTCGACGGTTCTGGCGGGTCACTCTGCCGCTGGCTATGCCAGGCCTTTATGCCGGTTGTTCGATTGCATTTATCTGGGCGTTCACCGAGCTTGGGGTGCCGCTTATTTTTGATGTCGAGCGCGTCACTTCGGTCCAGATCTTCAACGCCATCAAGGATCTTAATAATAATCCCTTGCCTTATGCGCTCGTGGTGGTCCTCATGGGTCTGACGCTGCTTCTCTTTTTTGGCAGTCGTGCTTTTTTTAGAAGGGATGTGGCGGGAGGTGAGGGGAAGGCAACCCTTGGCCGGGCTCTTATTCCTTTAATGGGGTGGCGAGGATGGCTTGCCACGGGCTTCTTTGTTGTGGTCGTGGCCGTCGCGCTGGTGCCGCATATCGGGGTGCTCCTGATGGCCTTGTCAAAAGATTGGTATCAAACGGTGCTACCCGATCAATGGACAGTGGAGCCTCTTAAGAAAGCCTTGGGGCACCCACTGACCCTTACCGCCATTGGCAACAGTCTTCGTTATGCCTTTTTAGCAACGATGCTGGATCTTGTCCTCGGCGTTGCGGTGGCCTGGCTTTTGGTGCGGACGAAGCTCTTTGGGCGCTCTTTGGTGGATGGCCTCACCATGATGCCGCTCGCTGTTCCGGGCATTGTGATGGCTTTTGGCTACCTGGCGCTGTCGCGCTCAGGTCAACCGCTCGACTGGCTGATGATGGGGGAGGATCCTTTGATGCTGCTTGTGGTGGCTTATGCCATGCGGCGTCTTCCCTATGTCGTGCGTTCGGTGACAGCGGGTCTTCAGCAGATCCATCCGGCCCTTGAAGAAGCTGCCGAGAGTCTTGGAGCCTCGCCCATCAGAGCCCTTTGGCGGGTGACGTTCCCGCTGGTCATGCCGTCGGTTCTGGCGGGGGGGCTCTTGGCGTTTGCGTTTGCCATGCTCGAAGTCAGTGATTCGATGATTCTGGCTCAAAGAACCCTTCATTTTCCGATTACCAAAGCGATTTATACCTTGGCGGGAGCGCTTGGCGATGGTCCTTCACTGGCTTCGGCCTTGGGGCTTTGGGCGATGCTTTTTCTGACGATCACCTTTGTCGGGACCGGGGCCATTTTAGGCCGGAAGATTGGCGCGCTGTTCAAGGTTTAGGTGCGGAGTGCCCCTTGATTATTTGATACAGATCAAACGGTCAAGACCATCGACTTTTCGGGTGGTGACCAAGGGAGGGGTCGTATTGACGGTCACGGTCACGGTGCAGGGGACGAGATTCTGATTTAAGGCAATAAAGGCGGCCCAACGCCCATTGGGCTTAAATCGAGTGACTGTGGTGAGGTTGGGTCTGACCTTGTCGCTGATGGTGACTTCAGTACCAGTCGGGACGGTGGCGCCGGATGCGAGAATCAGTTGCCCTGTGATCTTGAGCCTTCTGATCGGCAGGAACCATCGAGCCACGTTGATCTTGAGGCTGCTGATCGCACTTGATGCTTCAGGGCTCAGAGGTGGGAGGCTCGATGTGGGGGTCGGATCCGAGATCGCTCTGGAGTCAATCGTCGGCGCCTTAGTCGCGACCTCTCCAAAGGCGTTCGAATGAGCGCTCAGGAGAAACAAAAGGGAGCCCAATAGCGGATATAGGGTCTTATTCAACGACATCCCAAAGCCTCTTTGGACGATGATATTGATGGGGGCGGGGATGCGGCTACGCGAACTGCGGGCCACAAGGGCGTCATAGGATCGAGAGATTGGACCGCCATATCTGGCCGCCACAAGGTGGCTGGATGAGCCGCCATCGAGATAGGTTTATTAAGGATTGGTCCGCGTTGAGGGATTCGAACCCCCGACCCTCTGCTCCCAAAGCAGATGCGCTACCAGACTGCGCTAAACGCGGATCAGACCGATATTATGACGGGTAGAGGGCTGAAAGGCCAGCCCTTTGATCGTTTTTCTTTATCGATTAATGGCCAAATCCTATGGGTTAGGTCTTGTTAGAACGATTTCTCGGCGGCTTTGAGGTGGGTAGCGGCGGCATCCGCTGATTCACCGGCCATCTCGCTATGTCCCATCTTGGCATGCTCAAGGGATTCGTTGAGGTTCTTGATGCCAGCTTCAACATGGGGATTAGCCTTTTCTTTCTCAGCCGCTTCAGCGTGCGTTTTAGCGGCCGTTGCATGCTCCTGAAAAGCTTTTAGATCACCCTTTTTGCCGCTTTCGGCAGCCGCTATCGCATGCTTTGTGGCTTCTGCCTTGTGATCTTCAGCGAAGGCAGGGGATGACAGCATGAGGGCGGTCATGAGCGCAGCGAGCGCGTGTCTTCCAAATCTAACGTTCATAGCCGATCTCCTTTTATTGATGGTAAGGCCAAGGATCTCTTGATATGCCTTACGGGGTTACTTCGATCAAAGCTCAACACTTACTATGACCCCTCCTAGGAAGAAAGGTTTCGACGGATGACAGCTCGCTTTAGTGAGCGCCTCAGCGGCCTAGCGTCACGATGCGGATCATCGCCATCAAAGCCTTCAAGGATCTGAATGCACTGGGATCTTTATGAATGGGTTCTACGCCAGGAAGGGCCTGCCCCCAAGCGAGTCGACGGAGCTTCTTTTTGACCGGCGCTTCAAGTTTTCCATCGGCAGCGAGCTCCATGAACAGGGCCTTCACATTCCCTAGGTCAAAGAAATCTTTCTGCCAGGACCATTGAAAATTGCCGCCATAACGGAACCAGGAGCCACCGAGGCCGGAGACTTCATAGTCCGTGCCATCATCGCGTTTGACCGGGGCAACCTGCCGCCAAATGCCGATCACTTCGCCTTTTTGATCGTCGATCAGGAGCGTGTCATAAGGATAGCGCCACGCTTCAAATCCCTCCATATGAGCCCCGAGCGCCCAATCTTCAATTTGTTGGCGGCCCCGGGCAATGAATTCCCGGTTGGGTCCCATGTTCCAACGGTATTCGGCATCCTCGCTATACATTTGACCCAGTCGATGCGCCCATTCCCCGGCTTTTTCGGAATCTCGGTTGGCCTCAAGCCAACGTCGAATCATTTCTTCGATTTCCTCTCTGGGGTACTGGGCCATCGGATTGTCCTTCAAATAGCGGAGGGTGATGGGGGGATGCCCCCATCCTGCCTGATAAAATGATTTATTTGGCCGTTGGAGCTGGGGTGCTTGCGGGTGTGTTCGTGGGTGCCGGCGCCGCTGTCGCGTCCTTCGGCTTAGCCGCTGAAGGGTCCGTTGTCTTGGTGGTTGACGTGTCTGAATCGTTTCCACTGACCTTCTTGGCAACCTTGATCGCTGCAAAAGGAAGGCAGCCACCGAGGCTTGCAAGGATCGAGACGAGGAGTATCGTGGTCAGAAACGGACGATTTGAGTTCATCATGGGCTGAATGATCCAGTGGGGTAGAAATGAATGTTTCAGTGGACGATTGTAGACTACGCGTTGGTTGATGAATATCACCATCGATTTCTTAAGTCCCCGCGATGTTGCAGTCATTCGTCAGCTGGCCGAGCGTATCTGGCCCATAGCCTACCGGGAGCTTCTGTCCACAGATCAGATCCGCTACATGATTGATCAGCGCTATGACCCTGAGGTTCTCCTGGAGCAGATGGCGGCGGGCGATCTTTTTCTTGGGGCACGAAAGGATCGATGGTGCGGGTATGCCCATGTTTATGCGTTGGGTCTAGGTACCTTCAAGCTCGACAAACTCTATGTCGATATCGACAACCAACGCCAAGGTATTGGCCGAAAACTTTTAGAGCGGGTGTCTTCGGAAGTTGTCCTTGCCGGAGGGGTTGAGCTCACCCTTCGGGTCAACCGGAATAACTTGAAGGCCATCAGGGCCTATGAGCAATACGGCTTTGAGATCACAGGAACCGATAAGGTGGCGATCGGTGGGGGATTTTTTATGGATGATTACGTCATGACGTGCTCGTTGGATGAAAAAGAATAATCTGATGCAATATTTTGATAAACACCCGCTGATCATCCTGAGCCTCATCACCGCCCTTTTTTTTAGCGTGGTCCTGAATTTTTATCGCGATCCCAGGGACGGCTGGGATATTTGCCTTGAAGGAGGCGGGGTTTGGTCTTTCGATGAGGCGCGTTGCTTTGCCCCTTTTGAGCTAAGTCGCCCGGCGATAGGGCCACCTCAATTCAGACTGTTTCACTCAGGAACTTGAGAGCCCCTCAGGGTGTCTTAAAGCATGCTTGTACCTAAGTGACTTTAAGCCGTGCTACATCTTCGACGCATGTACCCCCCAACTCGTAGCACGGTTTTTTTAGGCCTCATGAACAGGGTTCTTGGGGTACAACGAATCGCCTTATTTCGTGATTGATTCAGCCATTAGCCAAAGCGGTTTAACAACACCATGATGGCGACCAAAAGACCAAGGCAGCGCCTGAAGCCATTGACCCCTTGGAAGATCTCAAGTCCAGCCCAGTAAAGAATCGCTATCAAACCGATCGTGCTGATCCAGAACGGCGGAATGAAGGAGATTTTTAAGGCTTCAAGGATCGTCGCACAGAGCCAAATCCATAAAGGTCCATTAGGGAATTGGGCGATAACCATGCGACCTTCGTGATCCTTAAAAAATTGGCTGAAGTCCTTTGGTGGGCGAAAAGATGACATGATAGGGTCCTCCGGGGTCATTTGAAGTGGCTCAAGGATCGGGCGAGCCTGATGCCTGTAAATTGCCAGCAAGTATAAGCGGGGAAGAAATTTCGGTACGTCGGTCGGCTATGTCCCTTCGGCGTCGCGAGGGAGCCCCCCCGCAGGACGTACTGATTGACCATGAATTTAGCGTTGTATTCACCCACAGCGCTGGGATGGACTTTGAAGCCGGGGTAGGGCATGTAGCTTGATTGGGTCCATTGCCACGCTATCGCTGACATCTCTTGGAGCTCAGGGGTTTTGGCTGATCTTATAGCGACTTCCCACTCAGCCTCGGTCGGGAGTCGGGCCTCTTTCCAACGGGCATAGGCGTCCGCCTCATAGTAGGACAGATGAAGTATCGGCGCGCTCAGCGCCAAAGGCTGTCGGCCACATAGCGAGAATCGGCTCCAGGTGCCATTTTCTTCTCTCCAATAAAGCGGCTGGTTCATTGCTGATTGCTGGCGCCACTGCCAGCCTTCTGAGAGCCAGTATTCAGGTCTTTCGTAGCCACCATCAAGGATAAAGGCAAGGTATTCGCCTTGATTGACCAAGCGCGAGGCCATTTCAAAAGCCTCGACAAACACCCGGTGGCTGGGGCGTTCATTGTCAAATGAAAACCCATCGCCGTCAGCGCCGATGGTCTCTAGCCCGCCTTCAAAGGCGATCCATTTGGCCGCAGCAGCCGAGGGCGCGTTTGATTCTTCCCATGAAGGATCATAGACAGGCTCTTGAGGGTTTATCGACAGCAGATGCTTGATGTCGGTCAGCATGAGTTCTTGGTGCTGCTGTTCATGATGAAGGCCAAGGGTTATCAGTGATTCGATGTCGTTATCCCCTTGTCGTTGATCACGAAGGCTGATCAATTCCTGGTCGATGGCCCGCCGGTAATCTAAGATATCCGCAAGACTTGGGCGGGTAATGAGCCCCCGCTGCGATCGGGAGAACTGAAGGCCTATGGCGTTGTAGTAGGAGTTGAAAAGGACCTTGAAGCTCGGGTCAAATGGTTTGAAATCTTTTTTAAAAGGCTCAAGAATGAAGGTTTCAAAGAACCAGGTCGTGTGTGCGAGATGCCATTTTAAAGGGCTTGCATCCGGCATGGATTGAGCACAGCAGTCTTCGACACTCAAGGAGGCGATGAGATCGAGGGTCCTCTTTCTAATGACTTCGAAGGTGTCTGGGGCGATGGCTGCGTCGGTTTGATTCGAAGGATGCATGTTTATCCTGCTTCTGCGTGAAAGACCGAAAACCAACCTCGATCATCAAGGTAGGTTTTCACGATGGGAAAGCCTGCAGCTTTGAGCATGCATTCGAAGGTATCTGGATGATATTTGTAACTGTACTCGGTCTGGATGCGTTCCTCTTTTCTAAAGTGGCGCTCCCCTTTAGGCCACTGAATCAAGCGGTCTCTTTGGGCTTCAAGATGCATTTCAATCCGCTTTTCTTCTCGATGGTAGAAAGCGACATGCTTAAAATCGGCAATATCAAAATCGCTGCCGATCAGGCGATTGATGTGATTTAGGATGTTCCGATTGAAGGCTGCGGTGATCCCGAGAGGATCGTTATAGGCCATATCAAGGAGCCGATCATCTTTAATGAGATCCACACCGATCAGAAGATGGCCTCCAAGATGGAGTTCTTTTCGAATGTCCTTCAGAAATGTCATCGCGTCATCGGGTGTAAAGTTGCCGATGGATGATCCTGGATAGAACATAAGCCTATGATGCTGAGGAAGATCAGAGGGGAGGGAGAGGCCTCCTGAAAAGTCACTCGTATGGCCTTCAATGACGAGATTCGGATAGCGCTCCCGAAGCCCCTTGAGAACCCCATCGAGAAAATCACTGGCGATATCCACTGCGACGTAACGTTTTGGCTTAAGGGCATCAAATAGCCCAGCCGCCTTCTTGCAGTTGCCCGCTCCAAGGTCAATCAGGGTCGCCCCTTCCCCGATCTGAGCTCCCATCGTTGCGGCTGAAGCACGAAAGATTTCACTTTCGATTCTAGTGGGGTAGTAGGCAGGAAGTGTCGTGATGACCTCAAAAAGCCGGCAGCCGAGATCGTCATAAAAATATTTTGGAGCGATTGTGGCGGATTCCTCAAGGAGTCCTTGAATGATGGCTTGATGGTCACCAAAAGATCCTTGATCATCCCCATCGTTTGGGTGCTTAAACGTCATATCGTGAAGATCGCTCGTCATGGGTGGATGGGTGTTTTGTGGGCCTCCTGATCGAGCTTGAGTGCGTGATCCAGAAAGGCCAACGTAGACTGAGGGAGGTGATGGTTTGAACAGAGAGGATTATCCAGATCGCCGAGGGACCTCGAGCATTAAGTGGGACAAGTATCACGGCCAGAAGATCCTTCCCATGTGGATTGCCGACATGGATATCGTCAGCCCGCCCTCCATCATGAAGGCCCTTCATGACCGGATAGCGCACGGCGTCTTAGGTTATACCCGAGCCCCTGATTCCTTAGTAGAGGCGATTCGTCACTATTTTAAGGTTCATTATGCGTGGTCGATTGAACGCGAGTGGTTGGTTTTTTTGCCAGGTTTGGTTCAAGGTCTCCATCTCGCATGTCGGGCGGTTGGGAATCCTGGCGATCAAGTGCTGACGATGGTGCCGATTTATCCTCCCTTTCTTCAGGCGCCGGGACATTCGGGACGTGAACTGGTCGAGGTGCCCCTGAAGCTGGCGAATGGGCGTTGGTTGATGGATCTTGATGATCTCGAATCGCGGCTGACCCCGAAGTCCCGTTTACTGATGCTCTGTAACCCCCATAATCCCTCAGGCCGAGCTTGGGACCTTGATGAACTTCTTGGTCTGATCGAGATCGCTAAACGCCATGGCTTGACGCTCTGTTCTGATGAGATTCATTGTGATCTCATCTTGGATTCTGGTCGACGCCATGTTCCTCTTGCAGCACTGGATGAGGCCGCTGACCTTAGAACGATCACCTTGATGTCCCCGTCCAAAACTTACAATATCGCGGGCCTTGGTTGTTCCTTTGCGGTGATTGAGGATCCAAGCCTTCGGCGACGATTCCTGAGCGAAATGGCGGGTTTAGTGCCGCAGGTCAATCTCTTGGGCTATACCGCGGCGGAAGCGGCCTATCGCGATGATGGCGCGTGGCGCAGTGGGCTGATTCGGCATTTAAAAGAAAACCGTAACCTGCTTCTTGATTTTTTTGAAGGATCTAAGAGGATGAACATGAGCCGCCCCGAAGCGACCTATTTAGGCTGGATCGATGCCCGGGGGCTTCATCCAACGGCCCCTTTAGCGGTCGTAGAAGCTGCCGGTGTTGGGCTTTCTGATGGACGTGATTTTGGTTCCCCAGGCTATCTCAGAATCAATTTTGGCTGTTCAAGAGAGACGCTGCTCGATGCGATGAACCGTTTAAGGCCTCTCCTTTGAGGGGGGGTATAAAATGCCGGCCTTTAATTCTGTTGTTCACGACCTTTATAAAGTCGCGTCTTTTTGTCAAACAGAAGAATCACCATGCGGGAATCATTCTTATAGGTCATGACCGACCCGCCGACGCCGCGGACAAACGCCTTTCCGTCGACGTTGGAGAGTGTGGATTCCGTTTCATCGACCATATAGGCAACCCGGAGTTCATCGCCGTTTTCGGTGACTTGCTGGGGATCCCCGTATTTGCCGACAAGCTGGTCATAGCTTGTAACGGCCGGCTTTAGATGCGAAATCTCGCTGTAAGTGAAAGGTCTGGTCATCGCCAGCGAGGAGCAGCCGAGCGAGACGAGAAGCATCAGAAGCGGAGGCCACTGGCGTATTTTATGGGTCATCTCGTCGCCTTTTTAAGAAAGAGGGGGCGTGGTTTACTTCGATGCTTTGGGTTCTTAGCTAAGATGGAGCTTAGCAAGTCCCTCAGCGTGTGGCTACCACCCAGCTTTCTTCTAAAGGTGGGCGGTTAGGTCAGTGCGATGACGATTAAGGCCAGAACCAGAAACGCCCAGCGGGGGAGTGTGTTGCGGTGGGTAGAGAATCTGAAGCCATCGACGACGTTAAACCAGTCGATGACAGGAACTAAAAGATCCATCGGGTGAGCCTCCTCAGAGGCGGGGATAGCGATCGACTCTCCCTTGACCTTGAAGCCCCGTTGATGGGTGAAGCCACTTTCAGGTTTGACAGGAACGCGACGACGCCTCGGAATAATGGGTGCTTCAGCCATAGTAACCTCAAAGGGCCTAAACAATGCCGCGGAGAATTACAGGGCCATGTTACAGCTAAGCAATTGTTCTGGTTAAGAAATCGTGAATAAGCCTAAACTTTCATTGAGGTGAATTCAATTCGTCATAAAGACCTGCTCGAATCACAGTCTCCCCCTTCGGAGAATCAACATGACCCCTTGGCAATGGACCCTCATCAAATGGATGATCGCGGCTTTTGTGCTTTTTTTTGTCTTACTGGATGCTGATCTGATTTTTTGAATGGGCGGCTACCAATAGCCGCCCATCACCCCAATGCCCCCGTACCCGTAAGTCCCTCCCAAACCATAACGATCGCCCATGCTGGCGATATTCTGTCGATTTTTCGCTTCTTGGAGGTCAGCCGCCGCTTTCTGCGCCCGGTCCACCAGAATGAGGTAAGTCTGCAATTCTTTTTCCCCACCGACATACACGCAGGCACAGGGTCCATGGTCGACATAGACGTAGGTCGGTTTCACCGCGCCAGGCATCGCGATCAAGGTTCTCTGGGGAAGGTTCTGAAGATTCTCGTGTTCATCGGGATGCTTTTCAATGTATTCATGAAATCCCGAGGCCGAAAGGATCGCTTCGGTCGATTGATTTCTTTTCTCAGCGGTTGCAGAGCATCCCGCCAGGAGGGTAAGAGATAAGAAAAAGCTGCATGGGTTACTGAGGTAATATCTCATGATTTTTGTGGATTATCGTTATCGAAAGATGTGGCATCAGGCGGAGGGGGGGTGGTTCTCAAGCAGCGGTTCCATGCCCTCTTTGGCTTCGAGGCTCTGATTGTCAAGCCCTGCCAAACGAAGCCTCAAGGAAGGATTCCAGCGCTCTCGATTTTTTTAAGCGTCTTGCCTCCTGAAACCCGCTACAGGTAATCTCAACATGAATAGATGGTGTCAGGCTTTTCAGGGCACCTCAAGACCTTCACGAGATTCATCATGGCAAGTGCTATCAATGACAAGGCGTTGATTCGGGATGCGATCGTCTGTCTTTTGACTTTTGGGGGGTGTTATTTATTTAGGATCCTGGTGGTCGACCCGTTGATAGGGACCGATGATGCCTTCTTCCCCTATTATCCGGCCATCATAACCATCGCTTTTTTTATGGGTTACTGGTTTGGGGGTCTACTGACGGGGTTGTCCTTTCTCGTCGTAAACGCGAACCCATTGTGGATTCCACCAAACAAGACGTTCATCAATCTGGTTTTCCTTCTGCTGGTCCTGCTATCGTTGTGGCTCATCGAAAGGCTACGTTCTCTTTTAGCCCGCGAAAAATACCTGAGGCAATCCCAGAGTGACTTAATCTCCATGCTGGCGCATGAAATCAAGACCTCGCTGAGTGGCATACAGGCGGCGGCCAGCTCTCTTTCCCTCATGACCAGTAGCGAACTCGCTGAAGGGCGAATTCGGAACCAAAAGCGGGCCATTGAAGAAATTCGCTCCATCCTTGATCGCTGCATTGAAGCCGATCGAATCGATGCAGGTTGCATGCTCCCCGAGAGAGCGGACCTTTCAGTGTCCATCGCCCTCGATGAGGCGATAAGACAGCAGGAAGAGGCTCACCGGATCAAACTGGACTGTCCATCGAGGATGCGAATTAACACGGATCCTTTTATCTTGGGGCGCATTCTGAATAATCTTATTCACAACGCCCTCCGGTATTCGCCGCCAGAGAGTACGATCTCCCTCCAAGGATTCGCTGACCGACGTCATGGAAAGCGTGGTGTTACGATTCGTTGTTCCAATAAGTTGTCATCCGGATCGTCGTTGGATTCTACGAAGGTGTTTGACAAATACTATCGAGGACCTGAGGGCATGTCCTTATCCGGCGCGGGTCTTGGACTTTGGCTGGTCCGCTCGTTCGTTGAGATATTGTCCGGTGACATTCGTTGTCGGTTAGTGGGCAGCGAGGTGGTGTTTATGTTGTGGTTACCGCTCTCGCCATGAGTCTTAGAATTGTCGTGGTTGAAGATAATCAACTGGTCCTTGAGGAGCTGGTCGTTCGTCTTGATCTTGAAGGGTATTGCGCGAGCGGGGTTGATTGTGGCGAGAGCCTTGATGAGCTGCTTCGTAGCGAAAATGTCGATGTTTTGATCGTCGATCTCAATCTTCCTCATGAAGACGGACTCAGCATTATTGAACGTGTTCGGAGGGTTTCTCCCCGCATCCGCATCATTATTCTCACCGCGAGATCGACGCCCACGGATAAAGAGCAGGGCTATCTTGCGGGCGCCGACCTTTATCTTGGAAAGCCCGTCAGAATCAGGGAGTTGTTGGCGGCTATCACATCGCTCCATCGGCGGCTTCAAGAGGTAGAGGACGTCAGCCAGCGAGGCTGGTTCCTTTTTGCCAATGAATGGCTGCTTAAGACGCCATCGGGTATCGCTCTTAAGCTGACCCCGGGTGAAACTGTGATCCTTCAACGTCTTGCGTTGAGTCCGATGCAAACAGCCAGCATGAGTGATTTGCTAGATCATCTGGCGGTCACGGACGATGTTGATGGGCGAAATCGATTGATGGTGAAAGTATCAAGATTACGAAAAAAATTGGAGGCGGTTGTCGAAGAAGAAACCATTCGGAGTATCCGTCAGGAAGGCTATCGACTTTGCCTCCCAGTCCAATTGCGCTATCGCTTATAGCGATGACTTAGAAGCCCTGTCGACCAAAGACAATGAATCATGACAATGACCACACCTTCGAGCTTCAGACCCTTCAGGCTGTAAGGTTTCGTTAGGTTTGACCTTTTTTGTTCTATACAATCTTTACCCTTGTTTTCTTCTTTGCGTTGATCGGAGGACCATTAGAATGCGCTTATTACCTATCATTATCTGTGGCCTTTGTTTGGCCAGTGGGCTTGTTGCCGCGGCTGAATCATCGGATTCTTCAGAGAGCTCTGTTTCTGGAGTCACTAAGATTGAAACCCCGAAGCCCGAGTCTTCGGCAGCGACGGCGCCCACCGATCAAAAGAGCCAGGGGGCCCCTCAAGAGTCATTACCGGAGCCGGCTAAGAGCCGCGCGGATTTCTGTAGGGAACATCCCTGTTAAGACCTGATACCCCATCCTATCTAAATGATTCCGGAGTAAATCAATGAGACATATAGTTCGCGCCAAACTGCTACTGACGACGATGCTGACGGTCATGATCAGCCCTTCTTGGGCCGCATCCGGCGAACCGAGCTGGGGCTACACGAATCAATCCTGGTGGCTGATTAAGGATACTCTCTCCACCCAACCCGTTCCATTGAATTATCCCTATGGAACCTGTGGGATTGGGTCGAATCAGGCACCCGTTGACATTCAGGGTTCCGCGTCAACGGCTCGATTGAATCGACCTAATCCAAGATACAGCCCAGGATTGCCGACCTTTTACAACACGGGTTACTCCGTTCAAGTCAATACGGAAGAAGGCTATCTGGGGTCGGTCGCTATCGGAAATGATGTATTCCCCCTTATTCAGTTCCATTTTCATGCGCCGAGTGAACACACATTCAATGGTCGGCACTACGATGCAGAGCTTCATTTTGTGAATATTCGAGAGGATGGCAAAGCGGCGGTGATGACCTCCATGATTAAGGTCGGCGCGGCCAATGCAGAATTTCAGAAGATTCTGGATAACGTTCCAACAGCCGCCGGGCAAAAAAATTCGACCTCGGGTGTGAGGCTCAATCCGAATTTATTGCTGCCAACGAATCGTCGGCAATTTTTTACCTATGCCGGCTCGCTGACGACCCCGCCCTGCGCTGAAGGCATCAATTTTTATATTTTTGCACAGCCCATCACGATTTCATCGGACCAGCTGGCCGGACTGAAACGTCTTTATGACAATAATAATCGAATGACACAACCGCTGAATGGTCGTGTCCCTACCAGCACGAAGACGGGCGGAATGGGGCAATAGCCGTCGCCTCTCTGGAGGGGGCTTCATCAGTCTGATGCTTTTGGGTTCTAGGACCTTTGAGCGATCTTCTGATGGCTGGCCCCCCCTTATCTCTTCGTAGGGGGTTTTTATTTGACTTTGTGCCACTTTCAGCACACCGTGTTCGCTGGTCTTTGAATACAGCAATAGGGCAGTCCTCATTAGTTTGCAGGGCTTCAACCTTCTAATCTCATGGCGGATTAGCCATGATTTGTCAGGAATGCATCATGTTCCATCTCAAGAAGAATTACGTCTACGGCCTTCTGGCCCTTTTGGGCTTCTCCGCGATCCCTAGCCTTGTCCAAGCGGCGGCGAAACCCAATCATCCGCTCCCAAACATCATTTCTATCGTGACCGATGATACGGGGATCGATCAGTACACGATTTTTGGCTATGGTGGAAATCCAGAAGAGCAGGCTAAGACGCCTAATATTGATGCGATAGCCCGAGCGGGCGTTCGTTTTCGAAACACCTGGTCGCATCCTTCTTGTGGGCCGACCCGCGCTTCGATCCTAAATGGTCGGTATACGCTTCGAACGAATGTTTTGTCCGCGCCGGTTCCCCCCGATCTGCCTAATTCGCAGACGTCCCCTTTCGAATACATGATCCCCAAGATCTTGAAGCAGAAGAATTATGTCAGCGCAGCGATTGGCAAGATGCACCAGTCCACCGATATGCGGGATAAGGCTAATCTGCCTTATCTTAACGAGACCTATCGAAAACTCGGGTTTGACTATTTTGAGGGCTATCTAGAGGGCGGACCTGCTCCTATTGATACCACGGCAGGTGGAATCGCCGCGAGCGGCACCTATGGTTGCGGCTTCGTCCCCTCAGTCAAAGACAATCCGACGAAGGGTGCTGATACTGGCGCATGTTGGGGGGCACAAGGCTCCTGTGAGCTCATTTCAACAGCCACGGTGACGACCCCTGGGCGTGCCTGTCTTGAAAAGGGCGGCATCTTCGTCCCTAACGCCACCACCTGCGGCACAAAGCCGAGCAATCTTAATTTCAGCACTCAAAATGGCCACTACACCGGCAACTGGGTCATTAATCGAGAGGATGGAAAAACGACAGAGACCCAGCCGCCAAGCGATGCAAGGGCGCGGGGCTTTAAAACCCAACAGGAGGTCACGAGGGCTGTGGCCTGGATTAATCGGCAATCGGGCGATAACCCTTGGATGCTGAGTCTTGGGTTAGCGGCGATTCATGAACCGGTCCAGCAGTCTCCAAAGCCTCTGGTATCGGCCGGTGCCCCGGCTACCGATGCTTATAACTGTATCGATCAAACTCAAAAGCGCCAGCTCGCGACCCAGATGGTCGAGGCCATCGATCACGAGGTCGGTCGATTGCTGGTTGAAGCCAAACTGGCAACTTATAACAGCGATGGCAGCCTCAACTACCAGCCAGAGAAAACCAATACCTATGTGATTTTTACATCGGATAATGGCACCTGGACGACCAGCGTCAGGACGCCTTTTGATGCTGAAAGAGCCAAAGGGACCGCCTATCAAACCGGCGTTTGGGTTCCTCTCATTATTGCAGGACCCAACGTCAAGGCACCTGGACGTGAAGTCAATCACATGGTGAACCTGACCGATCTCTATACCTTCTTTGGTGAAGTGGCCAATATCGATGTCCGGCAGGCGGTTCCCAAAACCCGGCAGTTGGATTCGGAAAAGTTGATGCCTTACCTTCTCAACCCGAAGAAGGCGGCTATCCGTCAGACGAACTATACCCTTCAGGGCAACAACATTCGCGCAAGCAGCACGGTCTCTTATCCGTGTCTGATCCCAGGGCTTAATCAGTGTACTTACAGTCTGCCCAGTAAAGAAGTCTGTGAGGATCAAACAGGAATATGGTATGGACCTGGTGGTGCAGTCACTGCAGACCCCGGGTACTACACCTCATGCTGCCAAGTGAACCAGGCCACGGGCATCAATTACCTCTCTTCCATCACGTCCACCGGTATCCGTAACAAGAACTATAAACTTGTTCAGCAAGTCGGTGAAAATTGCGTCAAAGGTGCCCGAGTTGACCCTGATTTGGTAATGAATGAGTTCTATCAGGTCAACCAGGATGTAGAAAATCCGAAACTTGATCGGGCGGATGCGATGCTGCCACTGGATGCACTGACCAAGGAGCAGAAGCGCCAATATCAGTCGCTGGTCAACAAGCTGGCGCGCATTGAGAATAGCGTTGTTCCATGCCCAGGTGACGGCAACATGGACAAGGTCGTTGACCAAAAAGATCTGGATGATTGGGTTTCATTCACTTCGACAGCGAATCCAACAACACCCAACGGCGGTGGCAAGGGGAGTTGGTATGACTTTGCTGGCCCCACCGACTCCACGCGACCCGACGGGCTGACGGATGAAGTGGATAAGAAGATCATAGAGGCCAACTTGGGGAAACGCTGTAAGTGAGTTATCAGGCATGGTCTAACGTTTTTAAAAGAAAGATTCTGGGTGCCATCAGCGCCAGCTTCTTTCTAGCATTATTTCTTGATCAGGCGTTTGCCGCTCCTGAAGACCCTCAAGGCATGGTACTGATCCCTGGGGGGACCTTTGCCATGGGCAGTGAAGCCAAGGGCGCTCGACCTGATGAACGTCCCGTTCATCAGGTCAAGGTCGATCCTTTCTGGATGGATGTGACAGAGGTCACCAACCAGGAATTTAGGCGCTTCGTTGATGCGACCCACTATCTCACCACGGCTGAAAAGCCGCCTCGAGCAGAAGATATCATGGCGCAGCTGCCCCCAGGGTCGCCTGCGCCAAAACCTGAAAGCCTAAAGCCAGGTGCTCTGGTCTTCGTCGAGCCTAAGTCCCCAGAGGATTATTGGTGGGTCTGGGTTGAGGGGGCCAGTTGGCAACACCCCCAAGGGTCTCAATCAACGATTGTGGGGATGGAGAATTACCCCGTGGTTCAGGTCTCCTGGGATGATGCTGTGGCTTATGCCGCCTGGGCGGGTAAACGCCTGCCCACGGAAGCTGAGTGGGAATTTGCAGCCCGTGGAGGCCTCAAGGGAAAGATGTATGCTTGGGGCAATGAGCCACCGACCCAAAAGCAGCCTAGAGCCAACATCTGGCAGGGGCAGTTCCCTCAAAAGGATCTCGCGACCGATGGGTTCCATGGGGCCAGTCAGGTTAAATCCTTTAAGCCTAATGGCTATGGTCTTTACGATATGACCGGCAATGTCTGGGAATGGGTTCAGGATTGGTACCGTTTCGACGCGTATGCGAAGGATGCGGCGAACAAGCTCACGGTCAATCCAACGGGGCCCACCGATAGCTATGATCCTGAAGAGCCCTATGCCAAGAAACGGAGCCAAAGAGGCGGATCATTCCTCTGTGATGACCAATTCTGTGCGAGCTTTCGCCCCAGTGCCCGCATGAAAACCAGCCCGGATACCGGGTTGGTCCACAGCGGTTTCCGCTGTGTTAAATCCATTAAGCACTAGAGTGAAGTCACTGATGTTAATTCGATGCCAAGTTGTGAGTCGTTGGATGAGGGGATTTCTCTGGGTGGCTGCTCTTTTCATGGCCACCTTCAGTGTTTCTATGGCCAAGGCGCCGGCTCATCAGAAACTCCACAATATCCTCTTCATCCTCATGGATGACGTGGGTATCGATCAGTTGACGTCTTTCGGGTATGGCGGCCTGACCCCCCCAGCCATGCCCAATGTCGACCAGATCGCAAAATCCGGGGTTCGCTTTAGGAATAATTGGTCGATGCCCGCCTGCTCGCCGAGTCGTGCGGTCTTCTTTGAAGGGCGCTTCCCCATGCGGACCCATCTTCTCGCCGCGCTGGGGCCCAGTGATTTAGCCAACTCCATGGTCTCCCCTTATGAAGTGACGGTGCCAAAGCTCCTCAAAAAGAAGCAGTACGAGAGTGCTCTGTTTGGAAAATTTCATCTGGGGATACAGGGCAATAACCCCTACGGAATCGGGGCGCCTCACTCTCTAGGTTTTGATCATTTTTACGGATGGCTCGATGAAACAGGAGACCCTTCATCCATTGATCGCACTGCGGGCGGAATTGGCGGGACTGGCTCCGGCGGCAATGGTAAATCTTACAACTGTGGTTATGTCCCGGGTGCGAAGGATGGGGGTGCCGATCAAGGTGCTTGTTATTTCGTCAATAGACCTTGTCAAAACCTGAGTATAAAGAACCCTTTAAATCCGCCAGGGAGAGCCTGTCGTGATTTAGGAGGCATTTTTGACCCGGGTAAGTCTTGCGCAACGACGACGCCATCAAATATCGTGACAGGTTTTAATACCTTGGCTTCTCATTTCGTGAACCCGGTCGTGATCAATTATCAAGATGGCAGCGTTGAGCAGCTGCTACCGACGGATCCGAGGTCCCGCATCTATCGGGGGTCCGATATCATCAATGAAGCGATTGCCTGGATTAGGACACGGCCCAGTCAGACACCTTGGATGGCTACCGTCAGTTTTGCGACCGTGCACACTCCTTTGCAGCCGCCGCCTATTCATTTGATTCCGCCCGGTTCATCGGATACTAATGGCCTTGATTGCACTGCTCCTGACACCCAGAACCAGCTTCCCCTCAATAATCAAATGATCACGGCTATGGATACCGAGATCGGTCGATTGCTGGTTGAGATTGGTCTTGCAACGAGGCGTCCCGATGGGACCCTTGCCTATGATCCTTCAAGCACCGATACCATGGTGGTTCTCCTCGATGACAATGGCTCTATGGGCTATACGACCAAGGCCCCTTTTGACCCCACCAGAGCCAAGGGAACACCCTATCAAACGGGGGTTTGGACGCCTGTGCTGGTGGCGGGCCCTCTGGTCAAGGCACCGGATCGGGATGTCAAGGAAATGACCAATCACGCTGATGTCTATCAACTATTTGGAGAGATGGCGGGCATTAATGTCCAAAAGGCAGTGCCCCGGCGCATCGATTCCGTCCCGATGCTGCCTTATGTCAAGAATCCCCAGCAAAAGGCGATACGTCAATGGAATTTCACCCAAGGCGATCTTAATATTCAGCCAAATGGCGCCATCAATGGACCTTGTCTCCTCGCAGGTGGAGGCACCTGCTCTCATATTCCGGTGACCAAAGGGGTGTGTGAGGATAATGGCGGCGTCTGGTGGGGGGATGGGGCATCGGATAGTGATGACCCCAATAATCCAGGACCAGTTCCCTTAACCCATTGCTGCGATGTGAGTAGCTATAAATTAAGCCATGGTGTGGCTGCGGCCGATCTACCAAAGATTGTGCCCCAGCGCAATTTGGGTATTCGTGATGCCAACTATAAGCTCGTGCAGAATTTCACCAAGGATTTTGATGCGACCACCAATGCCTGTGTGGATACGGAAAGCGAAGAATTTTATGCGATTAATCAGGATGTCCCTGTCCCAAAACTAGACCGGGATGGGGATGATCTTCTGGCGGCTAATGGGGTGGATGGCTTAACAAAGGACCAGCAAAGGAGCTACCGAACCCTCACCCGACAATTGGGTCGGCTCCTCAAAAGTAATGTTCTTTGTCAGGCAGATGGCAACCAAGACGGCGTTGTCGACAAAAAGGATCTTCAGGAGTGGGAAACATTCAGTCAGCTCAACGGGGGAGGCTCTAGCTGGTATGACTTTACAGGTCCTGAGAATTTGGGTCCTGATGGTCTTACCGATAGCTATGATTTGACCTTCATCCAGAAATATATCGGTAAGCCTTGCCGTCCGGTTTCTCAGTAGATCCAGACGTTCATTGAAGGGGGCCAGACGCCCTGGGCCCCGCCTCAAAGACCGGCTTATATTCTGAAGGATTCACTCATGGGGTATCCCTCCATTGGGACATGAAGTCCGCTTTTAATGGGTCAAAAGTGATCAACTCGATTCATTCTAAGGACCCACCCGCCTTCGCCGGCCTTTAGCTTGTATTGAATCTCTATCATGCCGCCCGTCGGCTTATCGTTGGTATCCTGGTCTTGGTAGACCGGAAAGCGCCTTGCTAGAGAAGTCTCAACGATTTGAAATTCATCGTGCCCCCGATAGCCTTTAAACGCCTTGGCGTCCTCATCAAGAGGCGGTAGGTAGATTTCCGTGAGCGACTTTTTCTTGTTGGCGGAATAGGCGATGAGTGATCCATAGGCGCTATCTCCCGCCAATGTCATGAAGACATAGACCTCCGGTGAGTCATCAACATTAATATCAGCGACTTCTACGGCGGTGATGGTTCCTTTGATGTTTCTCTCGATGGGTTTGTTTTCCTTTAAGAGTCCCCGAGGCTGAATGCGGAGGGTCTTGCTCGATGCCTGATGGGAGACACCCACCTCAAAGGACACGCCCTGAAGCTCTCGGCTTACCTCGGTTATTTCATTGCATACAGCATGAGCGGCAAAACAACACGCCATGGTGAGAGTCAGAGAGATTAATAGTCGGGTGGTATGCGTCTTCATGGGGCTTCTCCTACTGAGTCTTGGCGTTTATTCTAGGCTTACCAACGAGTGGTTGGAAATTTATACGGGTCCTATTCGACGGGAAGGGGAGGGTTCCTTCCTTTTTATTAATAGCTGATGAATCCTTAGGATTTCTATTAAATATAGGTTTCCTGGATTGACGATAAAGGCTATCCTTTGATGAATTTGTCTCGTATTGCTGTTTTTACCTCGGCACTTCCTCCCGGAGATAATGATGAAAAAGATGATGCGGCTGGCCTTGTTCGGTTTCCTTATGACGGGCTCTATGGCTCCTTCCTTCGCTGATGATGCGGCAAAGATGCAGGCGACCATTGGGCGTCTTGGTAAGGTGTGTAAAGACAAGCTCATGACCAGTTTCAAGGGGGTCCCGATGTCGGATCTTCACGTCAATCTAGGGGCAACGCTTCAGCAGAGCATTGATAGTGGTGAGATGACTCTGGCGGATATACAAAAGGACGGTCTCAGCTTCGATGTTGAGGTTCCGGGCAAAGGGGCTGGTTATTGCAATGTCAATGGCAAGGGCAAAATCACGCAGGTCGAGTTTCATTAGGATGAAGCCTCTTATCTTTCGTTGATAAGGGGCCCCTCGGGGCCCCTTTCATGTGACAAGAGCGGGGGAATGGTTTCGATCTTTTTTTGTCCAATGAGCCGAGTCCTCAATCGAAAGCCTCTCATTTTAATGCGTGATCAGAGCGTCTGGAGCTGCCATTATCCATAAGGATAATGTGGTTATAAGGGGTTATTGCGATGGAGAGTACACTGGCTTCTGAGCCGCAGAGCCAGAGAGAGATTAATGGAGATCTGAAATATTGCCATTCTATCTTTCCTGTGCTAAGTAGTTCTAATGAGGATAATGTCAAGCTTCATCGCCTATCCCCTTGGCTGTGCGTGCTATGAAGGTGTCCTGTGGCCCCACATTGCATGGTAACAATTCCACCGTAAAACAAAAAAATCAAAATACAGATGACCATGTTGATGCCAATCTGTATGTATAACCTGCGGTAATAAATAGGTCAGACTATGCGCTCACATATCGCGAAGACTCTTTTTGCTGGTTTTCTGGCCTTTGTTTTTTTATCAACGCCTGCCTTCGCGGGTGTTCTTAAGGTTAACAAAGATGATGATCAGCCGACAGGTAAAGGCCATGGATCATCAAGTGCTTTGGGTCTGGCGACCACCGTCCCAGGCTACGGCATCAACTATCATGGTGGACCTGTGATCACGGGGGCAACCAATATCTACTATATCTGGTATGGGAACTGGACCGCTCTTTCAGCCTCCCAGCAGATGATAAGAGATTTTGGCAATGCCATTGGAGGGTCTGATTATTTTAATATCAATACGACCTATTCAGATGCTTCAAATGGCAGGCCATCTAATGTAGTCAATCTTTATAAGACGGAATACATTGATACGGGATCACTTGGAACAAAGCTTACTGATGCGAACGTCCTGGCTGTCGTGAATAAGGCGCTCACTAGCCTCCCGCTTGACCCTAATGGCGTCTATTTTGTTTTAACTGACCCTACCGTCACTGAGACTTCAGGTTTTTGTACAAGTTATTGTGGCTGGCATAATTTCAGCACCATCTCCGGCATACCTATTAAGTACTCCTTTGTGGGTAACCCTAAGACACAATGTCCTACGGCTTGTGCGCCGCAGACGGTCAGTCCAAATGGCGATCCTGCAGCGGATGGAATGGTGAGTGTTATGGCTCACGAATTAGAAGAAACGGTCTCTGACCCGCAGTTGAACGCTTGGTACGATACAACGGGGATGGAGAACGGCGATAAGTGCGGCTGGAATTTTGGTCTTACTTACACAGTGAATGGCGCTAAAGCCAACATGAAAATGGGATCTAGGGATTTTTATATTCAACAAAATTGGGTCAATACCCCACCCAGTGGTGCGTGTGTCCTTGGTTATAATTCGACATTGCCGACGGTGACATCGGTATCGCCCAGTTTAGGTTCAGCCGCTGGCAGTGTGAATATTACTATGACTGGGACGAATTTGACTGGTGCGACGGCGGTGAGTGTGGGTGGGACCCCGGTCACGTCGTTCAGTGTCTCCAGTGCGACCACCCTGACGGCGGTGACGCCGGCGCATGCTGCGGGCCCTGTGACGATTGCGGTGACGACGCCAGCGGGCAGCGTGACCTCATCGACCAATCTCTTTACCTATAGCGATCCTGCAACGATTGCTGCGGTATCACCCAGCACAGGAACGACGGCGGGTGGCACGACGATCGCCATCACGGGGACGAACTTCACCGGGACCACGGCGGTTAGCTTAGGCGGCACCCCGGTGAAGTCCTTTACCATCACTAGTGCGACGACCATTACCGCGGTGACGGCGGCCCGGACTGCGGGCCCTGTGACGATTGCGGTGACGACGCCCTCAGGGACGGTGACCTCATCGACTAATCTCTTTACCTATAGCGTTCCTCCGCCGACGATCACAGCGGTTTCGCCGAACGTGGGAGCAACCGCGGGCGGAACGACCCTTACCCTTACCGGCACGAATTTGACTGGTGCGACGGCGGTGAGTGTGGGTGGGACCCCGGTCACGTCGTTCAGTGTCTCCAGTGCGACCACCCTGACGGCGGTGACGCCGGCGCATGCTGCGGGCCCTGTGACGATTGCGGTGACGACGCCAGCGGGCAGCGTGACCTCATCGACCAATCTCTTTACCTATAGCGATCCTGCAACGATTGCTGCGGTATCACCCAGCACAGGAACGACGGCGGGTGGCACGACGATCGCCATCACGGGGACGAACTTCACCGGGACCACGGCGGTTAGCTTAGGCGGCACCCCGGTGAAGTCCTTTACCATCACTAGTGCGACGACCATTACCGCGGTGACGGCGGCCCGGACTGCGGGCCCTGTGACGATTGCGGTGACGACGCCCTCAGGGACGGTGACCTCATCGACTAATCTCTTTACCTATAGCGTTCCTCCGCCGACGATTACGTCAGTCTCGCCGAACACGGGAACCACGGCGGGTGGAACAGCGATCGCCCTCACAGGAACGAATTTCACTGGTGCGACGGCGGTGAGTGTAGGGGGGGGGCCGGTGACGTCGCTCAAAGTCATCAGTGCGACGAGTATCACGGCGGTGACGCCGGCCCATATTTTAGGTGCCGTGCCCATTGCCATAACGGTTGGGGGGGTAACGACGACATCCCCTCAAAATATTTATACCTATAAGTAGGCGTTGATGAAGAATATCGCCTGATTGAAGGGTTCTTTTATCAATGATCGATTTATTGATTATTCAAAAATCAATGGATACGAGGCGGTTTAGGATTGATGATCCTTCATCTGAACCTGGTTAAGATGGAACTTAAGTTATTTGCCTGATATTTTTAAAAAGGTGATTGTCATGAAGGTGCAAGGATCAGTGTCTTTTCTATTGTTGCTTCTTGCCGTCTTTATCTGTGGCGATGTGAATTCTCAGGGCGTCAGGGAGAGTCACGATCAGGATAATGTCCCCACGGGGAAAGGCTACGGTGTCGCTGCGCCCATTGGAAGCCCAGCGCCAATAGGGGATGGCCATCAAATTCAGTTTCATGGGGGGCCTTTGATGGTAGGCCCCACACAGATCTATTACATTTGGTACGGTGACTGGACCAAAAGTCCAGCGGCGCATGGAATCTTAAGGGATTTAGCAAATCAGATCGGTGACAGCGCCCTCTTCGCGACCAATAGCACGTATCATGATCTTGAAGGCCAAACGATTAAAGGGCCTGTTTTCTTCGCTGGTGAAGTCTTTGATGACTACTCAAAGGGGAAGTCCTTATCGGATAATGACGTTGAATCTATTGTGCAGGATACTCTCAAGAGGAGTGCACTCCCAGAGGATCCGAAAGGTATTTATTTCGTTCTTACTTCCTCGGATGTTGATGAGACAACAGGCTTTTGCAACACCTATTGTGCATGGCATTCCCATATGAAGACCCCCACATCCGAGATCAAATACGCCTTCGTCGGTGATACGGAAAGATGTCCTACGTCCTGTCAGTCGCAACCCGTGGGTCCCAACGGGAAAGGGGGGGGCGATGGGATGGCGAATAGTTTAGTGAAGGAACTCTTGTCGACGACATCTGATCCTGAGCTGACTGCTTGGTATGACGGGAAAGGAAGGGAAAATGGAGACTTGTGTGATTGGAACTTTGGACCTACTTACCGCGCCAACAACGCAAAAGCTAACATGAAGGTTGGCGCGAGGGATTTCCTCCTGCAGCAAAACTGGGTCAATCAATCGGGCGCTGGATGTCAGTCCAGACCTTGATGAAAGGTCTATCGCAGCGATGTGCGCTGGGCCCTAAAAGGACTGAAGATCAATGATCTTTGAAGTCCCTAAAGTGCTTCCTAAGATGGCGAAGGGAGCTTCGATTGTGTTAGCCCTTGCCTTATATGCTGTGCAATCATCTCAAGCCACAGAGGAACCTATCAAAGTTCCAACTATGACCCGGCTGGTCAAAATCTACGGTGAGCTTGAATCAAATTTGACGATGGCGATATTGGGCTTGGATGGTTCTAAAATTGACGAATTGCTTACGGAGGATTTTGAGCAAAGGACCCCCCTAACAGCCGATGATCCCACGCCTCGAGCCGAGTGGCTTGCCGCATGTTCAAAGGATGCTAAGGTGCTGAAAGCTGTCATCCTTACAAAAATGGCGGTTCGAGATCTTGGATCTTCGGTGGTGGCAAGTTTCGTGATGGTGGACCGAAACCATCAAAAGCAACCGTTGTTTTTTGTGATGGATGTATGGATTGACCAGCAGGGTCATCAGCAACTCAAGAATAGGTTCTTGAGCCCAATCGGTGACCGAAGCCCCCCCGCATTATGTGAGCGACCTTCCAAATCGAATGAAGCAAGCCATAAGAGGTGATGTAGGTGGGGTCCCTTGCTGATCAAATACGTTTCATGAGGCATCACTGACCTCTTTGTAAATCATCCCAAAATCTAGGAGTCCTTGCGTGAGCATTCATGAGAACAAAAGACAGTTTATAAAATTAGCGATCGCTTCAGCTGCAGGGCTGAGTCTTTATCCTTACGGGAAGGCCCGTGCAGCGGGCTTTAGTGCCGATGTCATTGTGATTGGGGCCGGCATGTCTGGACTGGCGGCAGCAAAAGACCTTCAATCAAAAGGGAAGAAGGTGATTCTTCTGGAGGCACAAAACGCCATTGGAGGCCGCACCGTCACGGATCGATCCCTTGGCGTCCCCTTAGACCTCGGTGCCTCATGGATTCATGGTGTCAATAAAAACCCCATCGCCGCCATCGCGAGCTCTCTGAATCTGGCGACATCGCCAACGAATTACGATGCGATACAGCGGTATGATTACGATGGCCGTGAGATAACGGATACTGAAGATACTCTCGTAGATAAAAATTACAGCACGCTCATGTCCGCGGTCAGTAAAGCCCAGCGGGCCGCTAAACAGGATCAATCACTTGGCGTCACTATTAATTCTATCAATGCGACAAAGACCTATACGCCATTCGAGCAGCGGGCTATACAATATTCAGTGAATACTGAGATTGAACATGATTACGCAGCTGATGTCAGCGTCATGTCCTTGAAATATTGGGATCAGGACTCTGATTTCGGAGGGCAGGATGTACTGATTACTCAAGGTTATGATCAAATCACCTCCTACCTTGCGAGTGGGCTCGATATTCGGCTTTCTACGATAGTCACTGAAATAAATTATGCCAAAACGACCGTCAACGTCATGACGAGCAATGGGACTTATACAGCCCCGAAATTAATTATTACAACCCCCTTAGGCGTACTGAAGAAAGGAGTAATAAAGTTCACGCCCAGCTTGCCGGCGAGCCATACAACCGCTATTGGCCGGCTTGGCATGGGTTTGCTTAACAAGCTCTATCTGCGCTTCCCGTATAAGTTCTGGAACAATCAAGAACAATTATTGGGATACATAGGACTAGAAAAGGGGCGGTGGGCGGAATGGTACGATCTTCAGCATGTAACCAATCAGCCGATACTTCTTGGGTTTAACTCGGCTTCTTTTGCAGCCACGGCAGAAGCTTATACAGATCAACAAACCGTCGCTAGCGCAATGAGCGTTCTGAGGACGATCTATGGCGCAGCGGCCCCTGATCCTTTAGGGTATAAGATGACTCGTTGGGGTAAAAACAGTTGGAGTTTTGGCTCCTACTCTTATGTTGCGCTAGGATCGAGTCCTTCTGACTGTGATGTATTCACCAAATCCATCAATTCGAGGCTTTACTTTGCTGGGGAACATACCAATAGGGCTTATATAGGCACTGTTCATGGCGCCTATTTATCAGGCCTTCGAGCGAGTGGGCAGATATAGTATTTATGAATTATTTTAAAAATTACAAGGTAAAGAAACACGTCAGATGTTAATCGATTAATGTCTCTTGTCTCAAAATAACCATCCCAGATGAAAATATCATGAAACCATCTATTCATCATTGGCCAATTCGAGCCCTGGCTCTGATGCTGATACCGGCCATAATGGGGTTCTCTCTTGCTTTGGCCTCAGAATCGAATTGCACACAGAATCGTCTAGATGGCACTACGATTCCGGCAACTACCTCCAAGATCTTTCCTAGTCAACAAGTGACCCCATTTTACCAGTGGGAAAATAATAATGGCTACTGTGGTGAGGTTTCTTTGGTGCAGGCTGGAATGAATAACGGCCAATGGATGTCTCAGTCTAATGCACGTCTGATTTGTGGTTCAGGGTTATCTCAATCGGGACCGGATGGCTGGTGTGCTGCGCATAAGTTTTCCCCAAACTTTAATGCACAAATGCTGCTTGAGACACCAGCGACAGGGGTAACCGGCGTTCATGTCTATTCCAATGCGCAAGCCTGTCTCTCGAATGCTAGATTATCTGCAACGACCTATCCCTATCTCAGCGGATATAAGGCGCCCAATGTTGGGATGGCTGGCTTTCAAGACTATATGAACTGGGTTAAGAAAGAGCTGATAGCCGGCCATCAAGTCACCTTAGGGGTTCTCTTTTCGGGTGGTGATGATGCTCAGTATGATCATATTGTTTCGGTGATCGCGATTGGTACCAATCACGCTGTCACTGATGAAACCTACTATGGTGATGACGTCCTTTTTTTCGATGATCATGGCCTTTACACCTTGAGTGGCAATTCATCCACCGATAATCCACCTATCCCTCCTGGTGCTGGATCTGACACTATAGGTTGTACGCCTTATATTTTTGGATATAGCTTCGATAAGCTCGCTAAAACTCGTAAAAAAGCTAATGAAAAAACGTCTAGCGCCTACTCGATCATTATCCCTGGAGCTAATCCATCTTATACCCTCGCTGGTGGAGATGGTTATAAGACATTGAAATCAATAACGGGTCATAACTATGCCCTCTCTGTGTCAGGTGCAATAGATAACACTCTAGGGAAACGTTATCTTGTCCCTATTAGGCTAACGATACCTAGCGCAACTTCTACAAATAAGGTGGCTAATCCTAAAGATCCTATCGCTGGCTGGCAATACGAAAATAGCATGATCGGAGAGAGCATAAAAGGGGATAGTTGTACGAATAATCCTCCTGCCTACCCAATGAATCCTTTACCTCTCAGGCTCGATTTATCCAATCTAATGCCTGGTGTTGTCTACAACCTTTATGAGTATGATTTCTCCGCAGTGACCGGTACGGGGACATCAGCGGCATTGAATGTGCCAACGGATAACTTTAATGCTCATGCTGCCATGGCCTCCAGTGTGACAACCTTCACCGCAACGAGCACAAGCTATTCCATGACGGTTTCTAGACATTCAGATCAGATCATCGTATTTCGGGCAGTACCCAAGTCAGCCCCATAGCCTAGGGTCCATTGATTGCCATCAGATTGAACTGAGTCCACGAGTCTCTCTCGAGCCGATATCCTTGTCGTTATTAAATAAAGCCTTCCCAGGTTTTTTTAATATTTCCGCTAATCGAGGAGACGCCATTCCGTTTTGGATGGGTCCTCGAGCGGGGTGCATGAGTGCCTGCCCTTGGTGCAGATTTATGCCCTTCTGCTGACCTACTTATTTCGCTGAAGAATAAGAGGCCAGAAACTATCGTTTGTAATGCGCACGCCCTGTGTGTCATAGTGAAGTAAAACGGTTAACCCTTTTTTTTGTGGGTCTCTGTTTATGTAGGAGTAGCCATCAAAAGCTGGCTTATCACCGATCCGAAAGAAGTCATACAGGGCAATGATGCCGCTTCATACGATCGGCGCCATATCCCAATAAACACATTCCAAGGCTAATTTCAGAATACGATGATAGTCAAGGGCCAGAATCACTGATTTATGCCTTGATGTAGGGGTGTGATGGGGTCAGTGCAGTCTTCTTAAAGGGCTTTTTCATCGGGTTGCTAACCAGACACTAAGAAGCAGAATCGGTCACCCCACCCACTCCCCCGAATCATTCTGATACCTCGTGGTTCAAGTCTCTTGGGCTGATACCGAGGCGCATGCCCATTTTGAGGGTAGACATCTTTCGAACTGAAGCCGAGTGAGCGTTTACAGCTCTTGGAGGGCTCAATGGAACATGGTATCCCTGGCGAAATAAAGCGCCCATGGAGGGAAAGCCTAGACCCATGGCAAGGGTAGTTCCCTGAAAAAGACTGAAGGTACCAATCGATGTTGGGGGGCAACAAGATCAAATCTTTCAAGCCCAATGGCTATGGTCTTTACGAGATGATTGGAAATGTTTCAGATTGGATTCAGACGGGTTTTGATTTGACGCCTATACGACAGGGCGCGGCGAACAAGTTTCCAGTCAATCCAACGGCGCCTCCCGATAGCGATCATCCTTAAGACCCCTTTGCCAAGAGACGAAGCCAGAGAGGCCGATTATTCCCCTGGGATGAACACATTCTGTGGATGCTCTCACCACAGTGCCCGAGTGAAAACCAATCCAGATAAAAAGGGTTGGTCTTCAGCGATTACCGGAGTGTGACATCTGATTATCAATAGAAAAAAGGACACAGGATCATGAAAAGAAGAACAATAAATCTCGGTTGGTCTAAATGGATTCTTTGTGTGACCAGTATCCTGCTATTTAGTCTCAATGCAGCTTTTGCCAAATCAGCAGTGAGTCAGAAGACTCCCAATATTCTCTTCATCATCATGGATGACGTTGGCATTGATCAGATGCAAGCCTTTGGTTATGGTGGAACCACACCAGCCCCCACGCCAAACATGAACCAAGTTGCAAGTGTGAGCGTAAGGTTCAGAAACAACTGGTCGTCGCCAGCCTGTTCGCCGAGCAGAGCCATGTTTTTTGAGGGAAGGTTTCCTGCACGAAGCAATGTGTTCAACGCAATCGGTCCATCCGATCTGGCGAACTCTATGGTTTCGCCTAGCAACATAACCACACCAAAGCTATTAAAGAAGAAAGGCTATACGAGCGGGTTGTTTGGCAAGTTCCATATTGCTGTGCCTGGAACTGATCCTTATTCCGATGCGATGGTTTCAGCGTTAGGCTGGGACTATTTCTTTGGCTTTTCGGACGCAACTGGCGATCCCCAGTCAATCGATGCGACCGCGGGCGGGGTAGGTGGCGTCAATGGCAATGGAAATACCTATGCCTGTGGTTATATTCCAGGATCAAGCCACACGGGTGGGGCAGACTCCGGCGCATGCTATTCGGCCAATGGTGCGTGTGCCAATTTGAATTCTACAAATCAGTTGTATCCACCGGGGAGAATGTGTATGGAGGATGGCGGCATATTTATGCCTAATCAATCTTGTACAAGTCCATCACCCTCAAATATTAATTTCTCTTTGATGAATGGACACTACGTCTCCCCGACTATTTTCGATAGAAAAGGTGTCGTAGAGCAATTGAAAGCGACAGATATAAGGTCAAGAACCTATCGCAGCAGTAGTCCTGTTGATGAGGCAATAAAATGGATAAAAACTATCCCCAATAATACCCTATGGATGACAACTGTTAGTTTTGCGGCTGATCACACGCCGATTGTGCCACCCCCTTACAAATTACTTTCAGCTGACTCTCAATCTGTAGACGTCAACGGCCTTGACTGCAGTACGGCTCAAGCCACGTTGAGTAACCAAATGATCGAAGCTATGGATAGTGAGATTGGAAGACTTTTGGTTTCGATTGGATTGGCAACTAGGAATAGTGATGGTACTCTTAATTATAAGCCAGAGAATACGAACACGATGGTTATCATAGTCGGTGATAATGGAACATTAGGTTCAGTTGTAAAAACGCCATTTGATGTAAGCCGCGCCAAGGGTACTTCCTACCAAACAGGAGTCTGGGTGCCATTATTTGTGGCAGGCCCGCTCGTAAAGCAACCTAGCAGGGATGTTGGGAGCATGACGAATATTGTAGATATTTATCAATTATTTGGTGAAATTGCCGGTATTAATGTGCAGAAAAGTGTTCATTGGCCCATAGACTCCGTTGCCATGCTTCCGTATCTGACGAACCCCAATAAGGCAAGCATCAGGACGTTTAATTTTACTCAGTTCGATCAAAATATACAGACCAATGGTGCTATCAATGCGCCTTGTGTCAATGCGAGCAGCCAAGGCAGCAGTTGTACAACATTGCCGCCAACAAAGGGTGTTTGCAACGATAACGGCGGTGTGTGGTGGGGTGCGGGAGCGGTCGATTCTGATGACCCCAACAATCCTGGGCCGGTTCAAGTAACCAATTGCTGTGACGTCGCCGTATATAATCATGACAATGGTGGAGTCATCCCTTATATAAACTCACAGGCTAACATGGCCATTCGAAATAGTCATTATAAGAATGTTAGAACCTATACAAAATCTTACGATTCTACAAGCAATGCATGCGTTGATACGCAAACTAATGAGCTCTATAAGATTGATGAGGCCGTACCTACACCCGCACTCGATTTGAGTGGCACAGATCTTCTAGTGAATGGCGTGGATGCGCTAAACGAAGAACAGAGACGCAATTACAATTCATTGAATAACAAACTGAACTCTCTGCTTAATAATATTGTTCAATGCGATGGTGATGGAAATCTTGATGGAATCGTTGATAAGAAAGATTTAGATGGGTATAAGCGATACAGTCAGACAAGCGGCGATACCACTCCTAACGGTGGAGGATTGTCTAGTTGGTATGACTTTAATATTGATGGCCTTACAGATAATTTAGATTATGAAATTATCATCGAAAACCTTGGCAAAAATTGCAGGTCTTCTACCAATGCCAATCACCCAAACCTTACAACACTCAAGTGGGTCGGTCATTAAAATAGTATTAATTATCAGTAGCCAATAATGTATCGACTCATAGAAGATGGCCTCTAACATCGCTCTATTAGATATTACATTCTGGTGATATGGCTGCTTACACTATCGTCAACCAAATATCCTCACTGTAAAAATATTTGGGAATTTCTGCTGAGGCTTTCTTTAATAACGATTAGGAACAATCGCTGAATGCCGAAAAAAATTATCAACCTGTAAGGTCATTCAGTCCTGGAAATAGTCTAATTCTTGGCGAGCTCGATGATAGAGATCGCCTCCCTCCTCAGTAGCCCTTGTAGTTTGCGCTCTAATCCCTGCTATGACACCCTCATACCAAACGTCTTAACCATTTCAGACTGCTAGATAGTCAGTTGGTGCGTCACGAGCTAGGTGCTTCACTTAGTTAGCTGGCCCGGATTAATCTTCACTTTACAGTAATTCAGCTTCTGGATATAAGAAATCTGATAGTAGAGGTATGGGCTGTTCACTTATCATAAAAGTCAGGAAACTATATTCCTTACGCAGTATTAACAACATTATGGCTTAGACAAAATAAAACTATCTACTTGGCGTCAAGAAAAAAATACATTGACATTTAGCGCTTTAGGTCCACACTGCTAGCCCCTAGTTCA
>Ga0304729_1000060_pt1 | contig 73077 bp, 77 predicted proteins | sample C_131016_MF_Meta_FD_190475 | JGI IMG/M metagenome (GOLD analysis project Ga0304729, IMG submission 190475) | Freshwater microbial communities from Lake Croche, Canada to study carbon cycling - C_131016_MF_MetaG (v2) (version 2) | ecosystem: Environmental > Aquatic > Freshwater > Lake | place... | reverse complement strand
TTGCGGTCCATTGAAACATCAATGTTCGATCCCTTGGAGTCCTTCAGCGAGACGGTGCACATTCCAGTGTCATCACGGTTGAGTTCAGCGTACGTAACGTCAAGGTCGTGGCCGTTGACAGACTTTGTTGTTCGAAAGTCGTAGTTGTTTCCAGCAACTGGAAGAATTTCTCCGGTTGGAAGCTTGCGATCATTCACCGCAACATACGCATTCGCTGGAACTGTTAACTCTGCACCTTCAATAGTTGGTGTCGTCACCGCAAAGTATGGGTGGTATCCGAGTCCGAATGGAATTGGAACTTCATCAAGGTTTTGCACCGTTGCAGTTGTGGTGAGTCCCTTTGGTCCGAGGTGGTAGTCAAGTGTCAACTTTGAAATGAATGGGTAATCCGGAAGTGGATGAAGAACAAGTGACATAACGCAACGATTTTGGTTGGCTACTTCAATTTCAAATGGTCGCCAGCGAGCAAGGCCGTGATTAGCTGTCGCGTGGACAACGTCGTCGATGTTTGCAGTCCCTGTGCGGCCAGAAAAAGTCCATTCACCGTCACCTATGCGGTTCGGCCATGGGTACAGAACTTGATTTCGACTGAAGTCTGGGATGTCTTCTGCGGCGAATCCCTCAACAACTGGAACCCCGCCTTTTACATACACACGCAGCGTGGCACCGACTTCGGTGATGATGGCGCGTTGGTCCCCATGGGCAATGGCGATCTGTTCTCCTGATGGAAGCATTAGCTATTTTTCCTTCTATTCACTGTCATGTAACTTACGACAGTTAGCCTTAGAAATATGCGAATACTGATAACTAATGATGATGGAATTAATGCCCCGGGAATTGCTGCCCTAACCCGGGCCACTTCAAGGTGGATTGAGCGGTGTCCAGAAGGCGAAATTCGCGAGGCAATTATCGTTGCCCCTGACAAGAACTACTCAGGAATGTCATCGGCCGTAGGCGACGTATTCGATAATCCTTCGGTTAAGTACAAGAAGCAAAAGATTGAAGGAGCAGACAACATTCAGGGCTACGCCCTTGATGCTCCCCCAGCACTGTGTGCCATTCTTGGCGCGGTTGGAAGTTTTAACTTTCAGCCAGACCTCATTCTCTCGGGCATCAACGCTGGTGCCAATGTTGGAAGAAGTGTGCTGCACTCTGGAACCGTTGGTGCAATTCTCACTGGCGCGCAGCTTGGACTCTCTGGACTCGCTGTTTCAACCAACTGGGGCGAGAACGTTTCCTACGAGCCAGCCGCTGATATTGCAATAGAGGTGCTCGAAGTAATGCTCCAGGCGCCGCAGCGAACACTCATGAATCTCAATGTTCCTAACCTCCCAAAAAATGAAATCAAGGGCATTAAGCGAGGAAGAATCTCTACAGCTGGAATTGTGAAGTCTGCAAAATCTGGAACTGGAGGACCACTCGACGACGAGGGTGAACTCAAGCTTCGACTCGGTGCTGCGACCCCTGAGCTTGGTGACGTCAGTGATGAAAGCGCCGACGAAGATGGTGCACTAATTGCTGCTGGTTATGCGTCACTCACACCACTGCGTGGACCACACGAAGATTCCGACATGGGACTGAGTGATCTGATGCACATGTCACTTAGCGTTATTGAGCGACACCTTAAAGAAGCCAACTAGTCCGTTGCAGGACGACGTCGATTCTCTTTAACTCGACTTCTAGCTTTCTTTTCATCAACACGACGAACTTTTGAACTCTTCGTAGGCTTTGTTGCTCTGCGAGGAGCTTGACGAGTTAGTCCAGTTGAAATTTTTACAGCCAGCTGCTCGAGAGCTGCAGATTTGTTTTGCGCTTGAGAGCGGTAGCGACTCGCACTAGAGCGAATCACAGTTCCTGATTTTTCAAGTAACAACGCCCTGTCGGACTCACTCAGTACTTCAGAAGTATTTACATGGAACGAAACAACGACGCGAGTTAGTGATCTATTTGCGTGCTGACCACCAGGTCCGCCAGATGTTGTGACCCGCAGATCAATCTCGCTAAATGGAATGACGAGCTTTGATCGAATAAAAAGTGAGCCGTCTGCGTTTACGCGCGGCCCTGACACGACTACTTGCCTTCGGGGAAACGAACCATGGCGAGTTGGCTACCGAGTGCAACAAGTTCGCCTCTTTCGTCAAACATTTCGCATCGCTCGTCCACAAGTCCGTCGGCAATCACAACACACCACTGGCGGGCTTTTAACCACTCGCCAACCGGCACGCGACGTACGTACGAGCTGAGCTGCAACGTTGGCACCCATCCTGAAGATCCAATCGCGAATGTCGCGGGTGGCATGGCATCTGTTGCGAACAACAAACTGTGAGGTGACCACGAAGCATCATCATCGTCAAGTCGAATCCACATCTTTAGCTCAGCCTTGTCAGAAATCTCCCCATCGCGCCATCCTGAGCTGGCTGGGTCGAAACGCTGATCAACAACTTTTGCAATATTGATTTCATCTCCACCAGTGGAGCGACGACAGTCTTCAAGAGGGGCAATGTCAAATACAGGAGTATCTGCGTAACGCAGATCAGATTCTGCGCCAAGGGTTCCAAGTGTCGCAATTGATTCATTAGTAATAACTCCTTCTTGAAGGAGCGTTACGTGAACAAATGAAACACCTCGTCCAACTTTTCTAACGTCCGTGTGCAGTTCTGCAGGACCAGTGCGTGGCGCACCAATGTAATTAGTCGTTAGGGCAGTCACGTGTTGATGAGCTGATCCCTGCGCACTGGCAGCAGCAAGTGCGGCGCTTCCGAGAACAGTCTGTAAGTACCCGCCGTTTGGCCGTCCGTCAGTAATTGTGTAGTAGTCGGATAAAACGGCACTAAACCTGCCATCTCCAAGGGGTTCAACAGCACAGGCATCACGTAGGGGTCGGATCGTATTCATCTGACAACCTTACGACAGTGCTCAGGCGTGCCTGTAGATTAGAGACCTAGGAAGAAGGAAAAATGCCGACAATTCAGCACTTTATTAATGGGAAACGCGTTGACGGAAGTGGTGATATTCCTGTCTTCAATCCCGCTACTGGAGAGCAGTCTGGCAGTGCCCCAATTGCTGACGCCACGTTGCTTGATGAAGTCGTTACCCAGGCTCAAGAGACCGCAAAGACATGGCGCAATTCTTCACTCTCAGTTCGAACAAACATCCTTTTCACCTTCCGTGCGCTGCTCGTAAAGCACACTGACGAGCTCGCAGCAATCATCACCGCCGAGCATGGAAAAACCATTGCTGACGCCAAGGGTGAAATCGCTCGAGGTCTTGAGAACGTGGAATACGCCTGTGGCCTCGCTGAACACATGAAGGGTGGATTTTCTAGCCAAGTTGCAGATGGCGTAGATGTTCATTCAGTTCGTGAAGCTGTTGGAGTCGTTGCTGCAATCACACCGTTCAACTTTCCAATCATGGTGCCGCTATGGATGACTGCCAATGCGCTCGCTACTGGAAACGTTGTTATCTTGAAGCCTTCTGAGCGTGACCCATCGGTTTCTGTTCGCATCGCTGAACTGCTTAAAGAAGCTGGACTCCCAGACGGCGTGTTTAACGTGCTGCATGGAAACGCAGATCTTGTAAATGGTCTCCTTGCTCACCCAGGAATTGATGCAATCAGTTTTGTTGGATCAACTCCAGTCGCTAAGCACGTCTATGAAACTGGAACAAAGAATGGAAAGCGCGTCCAGGCACTTGGTGGAGCCAAGAACCACATGGTGGTCCTTCCAGATGCTGACCTCGACATCGCAGCCGACGCTGCCATCAACGCAGGATTTGGTTCTGCTGGAGAACGCTGCATGGCCATCTCAGTGGTCGTTGCCGTCGGCGACGTTGCAGAGCCCCTTATTGCGAAGATCACAGAACGCATGGACAAGCTCACAGTTGGCCCTGGCAACGATCCGAAGTCTGACTTCGGTCCAGTGATCACTAAAGAACACCGTGACCGCATTGTTAGCTACGTAGTAAGTGCCCCAGCCGACGGCGTAAAGGTTGTCCGCGACGGAACTGCCATGGCAGCAGACAAGGGCTTCTATGTTGGCCCGTGTCTTCTTGACGGCGTTAAGCCTGGAATGAAGTCATACGACGACGAGATCTTCGGACCAGTTCTCGGTATTGCTCGCGTTGCAACATACGCTGACGCAGTTGCTCTCATTAACTCAAACCAATTCGGTAACGGAACTGCAATCTTCACTCGAGATGGCAATGCTGCTCGCCTCTTCAGTCGTGAAGTAACAGTAGGAATGATTGGAATTAATGTTCCGATTCCGGTTCCAATCGCTAGTTACTCATTCGGTGGATGGAAGAACTCATTATTCGGACACTCACACATTTATGGACCAGAAGGCTTCACCTTCTATACCCGCGCCAAAGTAATCACTACGCGTTGGCCACAACCATCTGAATCACAAATTGACCTCGGCTTCCCGAGAACTCGTTAGGAATCCCTTGAGCAAACAACACACCAGCGTCCGTTCATACGGCGTACTGATTCACGAAGGCAATGTTGCCCTCGTCAGGTCAAGCAACCCCAAGCACCAGCCCCCTCTTTGGTGGCTTCCTGGTGGCGGCATTGACTTTGGAGAATCACCAGAAGACACGTTGCTTCGTGAATTCGTCGAAGAAACTGGCCTTGAAGTGAAGAGCCCGAAGCTAATTGGAACCACCAGTGATCTTCGACGTAGAGATAACGGGGACAAACTTCACACCGTGAGAATTCTTTTCACCGTGGAACTTGCGGGTGGAGAGCTTCGTCACGAAGTTCACGGCACCACAGATCACGCTGGATGGTTCTCGATTAGCGAACTGAGTGAAATGAATCTTGCAGACTACGCAAGGGATGCGATTGAACTAGCACGAAGCTAACTCGATTTTTCGTAACTCTACGAGAGAATGTCTTTGCTCGTAAATCTGCTGCGCGGCACACTTTCGCATGAAAAATGGCATGTTCGCTCCGCAGAGCTCCAGCACGTCAATACTGAGACAGTTCAGATTGCAGGTTTTGATACGACCGACAAACCACACATCTTGGTTGGGACTGATGTTGAAGTGACGGTCTATCCATTGAGACGTGTTTAAGAAAGTTGCAACTGCATAACTGAGGCGTTCGTGTTGACTACTAATCGTCTCTAGTGATTTGTTTCAGCGCTTTCAATAGCCAGATCGATCGCTTCTCGTTTTCCAGAAATGAAGTCCATGAGCGCGAACAGCACACCACTCACAACAAACGCCAGGTAAATAAATAATCTCCACTTAAGCCCAGGATTAACAAAAGTATTCGCCTGAAGGAAGTCGCGTAGAAGCTCGATCACAGAAATCGCTACCAAAGAACCAATCAATTTAATTTTCAGACCCGCAAAGTCAACTCTTCCCATCCACGCTGGACGGTCAACGGAGTTCTTTGCAACGGCAATCTTTGAAACAAAATTCTCATATCCAGCGAAAATCATTATCAGAATCAGATTTGCGAGCAACGTCAAGTCAAGAAGGCCGAGAACACCTAAAACAAGGTGGTGTGTGTCCTGCGAAAATAGCGGCTTGGCGAGCTTGTAGAACTCTTGAGCGAATTTACCGAGTAGCAAGAATAAGGAAAGTACAAGCCCCATGTAGAAAGGCGCAAGAAGCCAGCGAGAAGCGAAAATTCCTTTTTCGGTGCATTCTTCAACAGATTTTAAGAAGTTACTTTTCATAAATTTTTTCCAGTGTCTAGAAATACAACTTCTCCATTGATCGCTTCAAGAACTTCCCCGCTGGGTTTCTAGGAAGTGGCTCAGTTGTAAATGCGATCCGCGTTGGAATCTTGTACTTTGCCATGCGACCATTTAGGAAGGAAGATACCTGCTCTTCAGTGAGGGACATTCCTGGCTTGGTCATAATTACACAGGCAACTTCTTCACCAAGGCGCTCATGCTTAATACCAAACACTGCAGCTTCATAAACCTCGGGGATTTCGTAGATCCCTGTTTCAACTTCAGCACCGTAGACATTGTCGCCACCACGGATGATCATGTCCTTTGCGCGGTCTTCAATAAAGAGGAATCCATCGTCGTCAATACGGCCAAGGTCACCGGTTCGTAGCCAGCCGTTAACAATTGTTTCCTTGTTGGCATCAGGACGGTTCCAGTAGCCACGAATCAGCATTGGCCCCTTCATCCAGATTTCACCCGATGTGTTGCGTGGCACTGGATGTGCATCCTCGTCACGAATTTCAACTTCCATACCTGGAAGTGGTGTGCGCCCCGTCGAATTTGGCTGTGAGGTGTATTCGATGCCAACGTTGCCCGGACCGTAGGCATTCGTTTCAGTCATTCCATAACTTAAATTCGGCTTGCCACTTTTAAACGCTCCATCAACTTGTTCAACCAGTTTGGCGGGGGCTGGAGCACCGCCTCCTCCAACAACGTTGAGTGATGATGTGTCGTACTTAGCGAAATTTGGGTGCTGCACTAAGTCCCACGACTGCGTAGGGACTCCAGTGAAGGTGGTGATGTGGTGCTTCTCAATGAGCTGTAGCGCACGTTCTGCATCCCACTTGAACATAATGACCATTTTGAACTGGTACGCGAAGTTAGAAAGCATCACGGCCATACCTGTCACGTGGAACAGAGGAACCGCCAAGATTCCGACATTTGGAAATGGTGATGCTGGCTTTTCTTCTGGCGTGCCTTCGGTTCGCTTACCGTTTGCACTTGCACGGGCGCTAAAGGCCATCATTGAGTTCGCAACAGCTTGGTGTGTTGATACAGCTCCCTTAGGAAAACCAGTTGTTCCAGATGTGAACAAAATGATTGCGTCCATGTCAGTTGTAATTTCTACAAATGGCATTGCTTCTCCACGAACAACAACGTCTTCCCATCGCTTTGCGATTGCAGGAACAGCAACGTTGCCTTCTCGAACAGTGATCATCTTGGTGCCATTGCGTTCGCACGGCCCAGTAGCACGCTCAATACGCTCACTATCAACAATCAAAATCGAAAGTCCAACATCTTTCAGCGAGAACTCAAGCTCTTCTTCGGTCCACCACGAGTTCATTGAAACTGAAACGGCACCAATACCAGTAATTGCGGTGAAGGCAATCGCCCATTCAGGAAGATTGCGCATTGAGATTCCAACATGGTCACCAGGCTTGATGCCGTAGGTGTGAACAAGTGCGTACGCCAGTGCATCAGCTTCTTGGTGAGTTTTTTTGAACGACCACTCTTCATCTTCGTAGACCATATATGTCGCGTCAGACTCACGCGAAGGATTGAACATGTCTCGAAGCGCAACGGGGGCATTCTTAAATACCTTCATTGGGACGCCGTTAACAACGCCGTCTTCAACTTCAAACCACGACCCAGGTCCGGTTACTTCGTCGATCGATTCTTGGTACCCAAGTGCCACTGATTTCCCCCTGCTTGAATGTAAATCCTACGCAGGTTGACAGGGGTCAAGTCAATAACTGATTTCCTAATTGCATGTTTGCAAGCAAGGCGCCCTGAGGGGCTATTACAGGGTTGCTGGCTTAGGGTTCGCCGCGAGTGCAGCGGCCTTTTGAGCCATCTTCTCAACGGTGGCACCGAGTTGCTTGATCATCTCTGCGAGCTCCATTCGGGCCTTCTCAGCCTCTGCCGTGAGGCCTGAAATGTGGTCAACGTCCCAGAGGTTTAGTACTGGATCAAGAACATCCTTTAGAAACTGGCTAAGTCCGTAGATTCCTTCGCGAGCAATTCGAACTGCGTGGCGAGTGAAGCTCGGAATACCAGTTCCAGGCATTGCGAACGCCTGCGCCTGCTTCGCTGCAGAGATCATCATTGCTGATGGGTCAATAGTGAAAGCTGCCATAGCTAGGTCGCGGTAGAAGAGATAGTGCTTAGTTTCGTCACCAGCCACGAGTGCCAGAACATTACGCCCCATCTTGTCGTCTTTCGGCAAGTGGGCACCAGTGTTGCGGTGAGCAATCTGCGTGGCACGCTCTTGGAAGGCAACGTAGGTGATGAGATCGGCGAATGACTCAGGTTGAGGAACCTCACCCTTTTTCATCTGCACTCGGCGGCCATCTTCAAGCAACGTCGGGTCAATGCAGCGTGTGATGTGAACCCAGTCACGCATGACCATGGCGTGACGATTTTCTTCCATGGTCCACTGCTTGTTCCATTCGCGAATTGGATGTCCCTTGGGAGCGTGGCTAAGCAACGTGTTCGTGTAATAAGGCAGGTTGTCTTCAGTGAGTAGGTTTACGTAGATCGAGCTACGAACACCAGCTGAGAGTGGATAGTCATTTTCGTGCCATGGATGTTCACCAAAGTTTTGCCCCTGTCCCCAATTAATTTGTTCGTGCGGGTACCAAAGACGTGGTGCTTCAAGGTGGCGGTTGTAGAGACGCTCAACGTCAGGAGCGATTTCAAGAAGAAGATCAGTTTTGCTGTTCGGTAGCTGCTTGATAGACATCGAGAACTTTCTGGTCTGTAGCTGCAGGGAACAGCACATAAATAGCGTAACCGGCATTTGAAGTTAAAAGTCAGTCAGAGAAAAACTTATTTCTGCTTGTGAAATGACACTCAAGGAGTAACTATCCTTGCGCTGTGCCCCTATTAAATGTCCTGGTCCCGAGAGACTTCAGAAATGCAATAACGGCACCTCTCAAAAGGTATTTCCTCTGTACCGTTCTGAGCTGTATTGGAAACGGTCTAACGCTCTCACTCTTTGTTATTTATCTGCACAATGTGCGTCACTTCTCGGTGCTCTTTGCATCCATGCTGCTCGTCTTCACAGCCATAGCGGGACTCTTATTTAGTCCACTAATTGGAAGTCTCGTTGACAAACTTGGTCCGGTTCCAGTCATCGTGACCGCGTTCGCACTGAATTCAGTTGCATTAGCGATATGGGCATTCGAGCATTCCACAATTGTTGTCATTCTCACTGACGTTCTATTAACCATCACTGGTGGGGCTTACTGGGGACCAGGCAGCACGCTTCTCGCAAGACTTATTGACGAAGAGCATCGCCAGCGTGCATTCGGGCTCAACTTCATGTTTGTCAACCTGGGCATAGGACTTGGCGGTCTGATCTCGGCGACCATTGTTGATCTTCATCACCCATTTACTTTTTCCATCATTTATTTACTGAATGCTGTGATGACATTTCTTATCGGCATTCTTTTTGCCACCCTCTGGAAGTTCGGCCGCAGGGAGGACTCCTCAATGACCAAAGAACAAGAGGAGGAAGGCTGGGGTGAAGTTCTGCGCGACCGCAGGCTCATTAAGTACGTACTGGCATCACTCGTACTGATGCTCGGTGGTTACGGGTCCCAAGAAGCTGGTCTTAGCCTCTATGTAGTCAACAATCTTCATCTCTCAGTGCACTCCATTGGTTTCATGATTTTTGCCAACACCTCAACAATTGTTGTTACACAGCTTTTTGTTACTAATCATGTAGAGGGTCGAAGTCGTACTCGCGTGATGGCAACAGTTGGTGTGCTCTGGTTTATCTTCTGGATCATTCTTTTTGCTGCCGTAAAAATGTCTCCAATCGCAGCGATTCTTTCCATCTGCCTAGGCATGGCGATTTTTGCTGTTGGCGAAACAATGATGAATCCAATTGGCTCTGCGTTGATTAATGAGATTGCCCCCGATCATTTACGTGGTCGCTACAACGCAGCCTCCGGCCTCACCTGGGGAGTTTCTTCCATGTTCGCTTCTGGGCTTACTGCTTTATTTTTTAGCGCTCATCTTGGTGCCTGGTGGCCACTCTTTATTGGCATTGCATCTCTGTGTGGATCTCTAATGATGCTTCGACTCCGCAGTAGTTTGAGCGCCAAAGAAGACGGTCGAGTCACTCAATAAAAAACCCGGGGCAATTGCCCCGGGTTTTTAATACATCTTCAGTTCTTAAATCAACTGCAACCACTTGTTGCGCCACAGCTGGCACATACGTGGCATGAACCAGCACGTTGCATCTGGTCACCACACTGGTAACACATTGGAGCGTCGTGGCTCTCAGCTGCTGGAGTCTCGCGTGGAGGAAGTCCTGCAGGCTTTGGAGCTACTTCAATCAATGTTGGCTGGATGCTGATGCCAGCTGATGGTGTTGACTGTTCAACAACTTCAGGAAGTGTTGGCTGGATACGCTCGCTTGTAGAGAGCACACCAATCTCTTCGCGCTCAGTTGGGCTTAAGTAGTCAAGCGCCATACGACGGAAGATGTAGTCAACGAGTGACGTTGCAATACGTAGGTCTGGGTCGTCAGTCATACCTGATGGTTCGAACTTCAAGTTGACGTACTTGCGAACATAGGTTGCAAGTGGCACGCCGTGCTGAAGACCGAGGCTGATCGAGATTGAGAAGGCGTCCATGATTCCAGCAAGAGTTGAACCCTGCTTTGAAACCTTGATGAACACTTCACCTGGACGACCGTTTTCGTACTCACCAACAGTTACGTATCCTTCGCAGTCCGCAACGCGGAATGAGAATGTAGTTGATACGCGACGACGTGGAAGACGCTCACGAACAGCACCTACAACAACGCTTGTTCCACCTTCAGACTTAGCAATCTGAAGCTGTGCTTCAAGTGCGTTGATCTTGGTCTGGAGCTCTGCAGCGACGCTGTCAGTTGCTGTTACTGATGCAGTTGAGGTGTCGCCGTCCTTCTTCGCAGTTGACAGTGGCTGTCCAACCTTGCAGTTGTCACGGTAGATAGCAACGGCCTTAACGCCAAGCTTCCAAGCGTCCAAGTGAAGGTTTTCTACGTCTTCAATGGTTGCGTCTTCTGGCATGTTCACTGTCTTAGAGATTGCACCCGAGATGAACGGCTGTACTGCACCCATCATCTTCACGTGGCCTAGGTAGTGAATGGTGTTGTCACCCATTGAGCATGCGAATACTGGAAGGTGCTCGTTCTTAAGAGCGGGTGCACCCATGATTGACTTGTTCACGTCAATGTATTCAACAATTGCTGCAACTTCGTCGTCAGAGTAACCAAGCTTGGTAAGCGCACGTGGCACTGTCTGGTTAACAATGGCCATGTTTCCACCACCGACGAGCTTCTTGAACTTAACGAGTCCAAGGTCAGGCTCGATTCCAGTGGTGTCACAGTCCATCAACAAACCAATAGTTCCAGTTGGTGCAAGAACAGTTGCCTGCGCGTTACGTGTTCCGTAACGAGTTCCAAGGTCCACTGCTTCTTCCCACGCGTGCTGTGCAGCTTCCAAAATGTCAGCAGGAGCAAGCTTCGTGTCAATCTGGTACGAAGCATCACGGTGCATACGAAGAACATTGAGCATTGGCTCAGCGTTCTCTGCGAAACCTTCGTGAGGTCCCATGCGCCCAGCAGTGCGAGCACTGGTGGCGTACGCGTGACCAGTCATCAGCGCAGTGATTGATGCAGCAACTGCACGTCCCTGGTCTGAGTCGTACGCAAGGCCAGATGCCATAAGAAGCGCACCGATGTTGGCGTAACCAAGTCCGAGCTGGCGGAACTTACGTGAGTTGATACCAATCATCTCAGTTGGATAGTCAGCAGCACCAACAATGATCTCTTGTGCAGTGAAGAGCACTTCAATCGTGTGCTTGAACGCGTCAACGTCGAAGCGACCGTCTTCGCGTAGGTAGTGCATCAAGTTGATACTTGCGAGGTTGCAAGCAGAGTTGTCAATGTGCATGTACTCAGAGCAAGGGTTCGAGCCGTTGATACGGTCGGTGTTGCTCGAGGTGTGCCACTTGTTAATAGTGGTGTCGAACTGCAGACCTGGGTCAGCACATTCCCACGCAGCACGAGCCATCTGACGCCACAGGTCGCGGGCCTTTACGGCACGAACTGTTGAACCACCAGCACGAGCTACGAGGTTCCAGTCAGCGTCATCAAGAACTGCCTGCATGAAGTCGTCAGAAACGCGAACAGAGTTGTTTGCGTTCTGGTACTGAATTGAGTGGATGTCCTTGCCGTCGAGGTCCATGTCAAAGCCGTTGTCACGAAGAACACGTGCCTTCTTCTCTTCGTTGGCCTTACACCAGATGAACTCTTCGATGTCTGGGTGGTCAGCGTCGAGCATGACCATCTTTGCTGCGCGGCGAGTCTTTCCACCGGACTTAATTGTTCCAGCAGAAGCGTCAGCACCACGCATGAATGAAACTGGACCACTTGCTGTTCCTCCACCTTCGAGGCCTTCAGCACTTGAGCGAATCTTTGAAAGGTTTACACCAGCACCTGATCCACCCTTGAAGATGATTCCTTCTTCGGTGTACCAGTTAAGAATTGAACGCATTGAGTCCTGCACCGCGAGGATGAAGCATGCGCTTCCCTGCTGTGGAACGTCCTTCACACCAATGTTGAACCACACTGGTGAGTTGAATGCAGCCTTCTGTGTAACAAGGATGTGCTTGAGCTCTGAGCGGAATGTCTCGGCTTCTTGTTCGTCTACGAAGTAGTTCGAGTCAACGCCCCAGTTAGTAACGGTGTCGACAATGCGGTCAACAACCTGCTTGAGGCTGGTCTCGCGCTCTGGTAGTCCGAGGGTTCCACGGAAGTACTTCTGAGCAAGAATGTTGGTGGCGTTGAATGACCATGAAGCTGGAACTTCGACACCAAGTTGCTCGAAGGCAACCGATCCATCACGGAAGTTCGAGATGCGCGCGTCGCGACGATCCCAAATAACTTCGTCATAGGGATGACGATCCTCTGTCGTAAAAAATCTGCGTAAACCAATTCCAAGTCGCTGTGGTGCGATAGCCATTTTTCTCTCTTTTCTTTCCGAATCCGACACTAAAAATGCTTCGAGCGATCTAGGAGTCGGGATAACAAGGATAGTCTCTCCAAGGGGTCCAAACCACTATATGTAGTGGTTTCCCACCGGCACATCGCAAGATGCTGTGCTATTACAGCACTGTAATTACATCATGTCAACTCTATTTTCGACTTTTTTGAATTATTTTTATGACCCAAGCCATACGGTCTTCTAGGCCCCCCGAACCCTAAGTAGCCTGACCCCTATGGACCTAATTCTCGCCCTCGACGCAGGCACTTCTGGGGTCCGTACAGCGGCCTTTTCAAAGGGGGGTGAGTTAGTTGACTCGAGCTACCGAGAGCTAACCCAGTACTTCCCTGGGCCGGGGCTTGTGGAGCACGATCCAGATGAAATCGCCAACCTGGCAATCGCCACCCTTGGCGAGGTCGCCTCGAGGGCCAAGGCGGCGGGTCACAAAATCCTCTCTGTTGGCATAACTAACCAACGTGAAACAACTGTCGCGTTCGACCGAGCAAACGGCGAGATTCTTCATCGCGCAATTGTCTGGCAAGACAAGCGCACCGCTTCTCTCTGTACTGAGATGACTGAAGCAGGTCACAGCGACATTGTTCGAAAAACAACTGGACTTGTTCTTGATTCATATTTCTCTGCCACAAAAATGAAATGGTTGATTGATAACGGATCACTCAGTACTGCATCATCACCAGCACTGTGCACAATCGACACGTGGCTTCTTTGGAAGTTATGCGGCACGTACGTAACAGAGCCATCAAATGCGTCAAGAACATTGCTCATGGACCTCGAAACGCTCGACTGGTCAGATGAGATGCTGCATCTTTTCTCAGTCCCCCGAGATGTACTTCCCACTATCCAGCCGTCGCGCTCGAACTTCGGCGAGATACTGAGCTCAGTCGTTCCAGAACTCGCTGGCGTCAGCGTTACTGGGGTGCTCGGTGACCAGCAGGCGGCACTCTTTGGACAGGCGTGTTTCGCTCCGGGAATGGTGAAAGCAACCTACGGGACTGGTGCATTTATCTTGGCTAATGCCGGGACAAAAATCCCAGGAGTATTTGACGGACTCATCACCACAGTCGCCTGGAATCTCGCAGAGTTCGGTGCAACCGCCTACGCCGTTGAAGGCTCCGCATTTGTTGCTGGCGCCGCGGTGCAGTGGCTGCGTGACGAAATGAATTTCATTTCAGCTGCGAGTGAGCTCGAAGCACTCGCACTCAGTGTTCCCGACAGCGCTGGTGTTCAGTTCATCCCCGCATTCAATGGACTCGGTTCCCCCTACTGGCGAGGTGACGTTCGAGGATCAATCTCAGGTCTCAGCCAAGCAGTAACAAAAGGAAACATTGCACGCGCTCTCGTTGAAGCACTCGCCTTCCAGGTAAGGGCAATGACTGATTCATTTAGTGCGAACGGACTTGGCGTTAAAGAGCTGCGCTGCGACGGAGGAGCTGCTGCAATGGACCTGCTTATGCAGCTCCAAGCCACGCAGTCAAAGTCACCGGTGTTCAGGAGCAAATCACTCGAAGCCACTGCACGAGGAGCAGCAACTATTGCTGGACTTGGAACAATGTGGAAGTCGCTCGAGGAACTCTCAAACTTGTGGGAGCCAGATAAGCGCTTTGAGCCCGAGGACCCCGTATTTTCAGACCCTGCATACGCTGCGTGGAGTCGAGTACTGGAGCGCTCGTAAGCGGTATAGGTTTTAAAAATACATAGGAGGAAATTATGGAAACGTACGAATCAAAAGTTGCAAGAGAAGGACTTGGATTTGGAGAAGGGCCACGCTGGCATGACGGTCGTCTCTGGTTCTCTGACTTCTATCGCAACGCAATTTTTAGTGTTGATGAAAATTGTGGCGACGAGCGCCTAGAGCACAGCGTTCCTAATCAACCATCTGGACTCGGATGGCTTCCTAATGGAGACCTTCTCTACGTATCTATGACTGATCACAAAGTGATGCGACTAAGCAATGGTGTCGCAACAGAGTTCGCTGACATTAGTGAGCACTGCGGCTTCTGGGCTAATGACATGCACGTCTCCCCAGCAGGATATTGTTACGTAGGAAACTTCGGGTTTGACCTTCACGGTTTGATAGAGGAAAAAGGCGCAGCAGAAGTTCTCTTCAACCCACTGCCGTCTACCAACGTGGTGGTTCTAAGTCCTGAGGGAAAAATTATTCAAGTTGTTCCTGATCTGTTCTTCCCAAATGGCACCGTGCTGAGTGCTGACAACAAGACCCTCATGGTGGGAGAAACCTTCGGGCGCAGCATCACCGCATTCGACGTTGCTGCTGACGGAACGCTTTCTAATCGACGTGTATGGGCAGATGTAACAGGAATGAATCCTGACGGGAACTGCATTGATGATGAAGGACAAATTTGGATGGCTAATCCAAATCCCTTCGATCACGGAATTGTGCGCGTTAAAGAAGGTGGCGAGATAACTGCACGCGTCAACACCACTGACGTGACATTTGCTTGCGCCATGGGTGGGGCCGATTTGAAGACTCTCTACATCTTCACTGCACCAGACAGCAGTCCGAGTGTCGTTAAAGGTAACTTGCTCGGAAAGATTGAAACTGTTCGAGTGCCCGTTGGTGGACAGAAGCGCTAATTAGCCAAGCTTTGGTAATGCTTTTTTGAGATTACGAATTGCTTGCTGTGTGCGAAGTTCATTCTCGATAAGCGCAAAGCGCACGTGACCATCGCCGCCATCGCCGAATCCAACACCAGGACTCGTCGCAACGTCAGCTTCTGCAATCAGATACTTCGCGAAATCAAGCGATGAGTGGTCACGGTACTGCTCTGGAATACGTGCCCAGATAAACATCGAACCCTTAGGCGCTGGAACTTCCCAGCCAATACGGTTCAGCCCGTCAATGAGAGTGTCGCGGCGTGCCTGGTAGATAACTTGCAACTCGTCTGGGTACGACTGCGCTTCGTTCATGGCAACGATGGCTGCAATCTGCACCGGTTGGAATGTTCCGTAGTCGAGGTAACTCTTTAGCTTCGTGAGCGCAGCAACGATTTCCTTGTTACCAACCATGAAGCCAACTCGCCACCCTGCCATTGAAAATGACTTGGTGAGTGTGTAGAGCTCAACGCAGCATTCCTTTGCGCGTGGCACTTGCATGATTGAAGGTGGCTTGTAGCCATCGAAACCAAGGTCGGCGTAGGCAAAGTCGTGACAGATGATGACGTCGTGCTCGAGTGCAAAATTAACAAGTCGCTCCATGAACGCTAAGTCCACGCACGCACTCGTTGGGTTGTGTGGGAACGAACAAATAATTACTCGTGGCTTGACTGTTGCTTTTTCCCATGCGGTTACGAGTCCGTCGAAGAAGTCATCGCCCGGGTCATTTTCTGATGACGCAGGGTCGAGCATTGGAACAGTGATAACTGTCGCACCTGCGAACCCAGGACCAGCTAGGTGAATTGGATAACTCGGACTTGGAACAATTGCTGTGTCGCCAGGACCAAGGAGCACCCACATGAGGTGCGTGAGTCCTTCTTTGGCACCAATGGTGGTGACGATTTCAGTGTCGGGGTCAAGATCAACGTCCCACATCTTCTTGTAACGAGTGGCCATGGCGAGGCGAAGGTTTGGAAGTCCACGACTCGCTGAGTAACGGTGGTTCTTCGGGTTGTGTGCAGCCTCAGCTAGTTTCTCAACTGCGATGTCAGGACTTGGCAGGTCGGGGTTACCGAAACCAAAGTCAACAATGTCTCTGCCCGCAGCACGCGCTTCTGCCTTCAGACCATTGATCTGAGCAAAGACGTACGGTGGCAAGCCATTAATTCTGCGGAATTCCATCAGCGAAACTTACTTACTGAATTGCTCTCGCGCCACTCTTTCAGGTCATGAATTTGTACCGAGGGTCCAAATATCGCCCACGTCGCACCCGCTGAGGCGAGTCCGTCCAGTAATCCGTGCGTATCTTCAGGCGTGTTTCCGGCCCAATTAACGGTCGCAAACTCAGACATTTTCTCAACTTCGTGCGGTTGTGCATTCCATAAATTGATCTCAGCACCGAGATCAATAGCGAGTTGATTGGTGGCATCACTGCCACCACCGAACCAGACTGGCATCTCATCAAGAAGCTCTGTTGCAGCGTCAATCATGAGTTCGCGGCGTTCAGCCCCAGAGAGACTCACGAGCCCGTACGCTTCGTTTTCATCTGCAGAAAGTCGGTCACCTGTTCCAAGAGCAGCAATCACTCTTCCAGGTGCCAGTGCATTCAAGGTTCTGAACTGGCTAACTAAGTGACGTGTGCCCACGAGACCAACTCGTGCAACGAGAGGCGCAACAATTAGTGCTTCATGTTTTGACGCAATTGCACTGAGCACTGGAAACGGAGAAAGTGCGGGGCGCTCAGGTGATCCCATTGGCCATAGGTGATCGTAAGCAAAAACGCCGTCGATGCCTTGACGAGCGGCTTCACCCGCAAAGGCCAACGCGTCATCGCTTCCGTTTCTAAACGTTGGCAGTAGAACACCTAACTTCACTTCGCTCCTTCAAAAGCCAAGAGCGCTGCGCCGAGTGCTCCAGAGTTTGGTCCAAACTTTGTTGGGATAATTCTAAATGCCGGACGAGCTTCACGAGCCTCGACGAGTTCATCGAGGTATTCGCGCGCAGCTGGGAGCACGAGCTCGAACACCGACGAGAGTCCGCCGCCAATTACGTAAGTCCCACTATCAAGCAGTACTTCGAGGTTTGAGAGTCCGAGAGCCATCCACCATCCGATTTCTCGCATGATTGCCATTGCTTCTTCACTTCCCTCGCCTGCTGCTTTGGAAACATCTTCTGCTCGAACATTGTCTGCGCCGAGTGACGCAGTGAGTTGAGCAAGCTTGCCAGCATGCACCGCTTCGCCAGTCATGCGCTGCAGCGCACCACCGGAGCAGTATCGCTCCCAGCAACCTTTTCCACCACAGAGGCACTGTGCACCGTTGGCGTTTACGACCATGTGGCCTATTTCTCCAGCGAATCCATTCTTTCCACGTTGCAGTGCGCCATTAACAAATAGCGCACCACCAATTCCCGTGCCGAGGGTCACCATTACAAAATCATCAACGCCTTTTACCGCTCCCCACTCATGCTCACAGAGTGCAGCGCAGTTGGCGTCGTTGTCTGAATAGATGTGCGGTGACCTAAGTTGTTTTTTAAGTGACTCCGCAAGATTTATTCCGTGAGCACTTTGCCAGTTCGGTGCGTATGCGAGTGTGCCGTCTCGTCTAATGAGGCCAGGGAGTCCAAGTCCGACTCGAATCTTCGAAGGATCAAGATTGTGCTTTGCACACAGCGACGTAATTTGTTCAGCAATGGCATCACTCATTGCATCACTTGCGTCAGGTGCATGCAATGTTTGACGTCGGTCTTCGTCGAGGATTTTTCCATCTCTCGAAACAAGTAGTGCTAAAGACTTCGTGCCGCCAATGTCGACACCTATTGCAACGTCAGTCATGAACGACGCTCTGCACGCTCTCTAAGTTCTCGTAGGGCCTGGATCTGGATGCGCTGTGCGGCACGAGCCTTCACGAAGGACGGAATTGGCACAGCGAGTTCAACTTCTAGGTCGTAGGTGACTTTTGTTCCGCTGCCTGATGGTTCAAAGCGGTACTGACCAACGAGTGACTTCGTGATGTCGCCATCTACTTGTTTCCAGTTGAGCTCTCCTGGAGCTCGGCTGTAGTCGTAGCGAAGTACGTACGTTGTAGAGCGACCAAATGCTGCAGCACGAAATTCAACTTCAAGAGCTCTTCCGTCGGCATCACGCTCTAAGACTTCAATCTTTTTTAATTCACCCACCCACTGCGAATAAGCAGCAAAGTCGGTGACAATGGAATAGACGGTGTCAGGCGATGCATTAACGACAATTGATAATGTTGCGCGCTGAGCCACGGGCCCTCCTCTATCCAATACCTTAGAGCAGTTAAACGGTTGAACTGATGTTGTCAAACGGCTGCAGGCCGTTTCCGAGGCGCAGTGCGAGCCCGTTCCAGTCGAATCGTTCTTCACTCATTAGACGGGCTTGGTGTGCGTAGCGTGAACGACGCTCGTCGTCGCTAAGTAGTTCACCCATGGCAACAGCTAGGGCCTGGGCACTGCGTGACTTTGCCACCACTGTTCCAGTGACCCCATCAATGACTGCCTCGTGACTACCGCCTGAGCGTCCAGCAATTTGAGCAATTCCGCTCGCCGCCGCCTCAACGAAAACTATCCCGAAACCTTCTTGTTCGAGCCCGAGCCACCTACTGCGACAATCCATCACCATGAGGTCGCTCGCCCCGAGCCACGGACTCAAGTCGTCATCTGAAACGCGTCCTAAAAAGACAACCGGAGCATTTAACTTCTTCGCCAACTTTTCGAGTCGTTCACGGTCACGCCCAGATCCACCAATAGCTACTTGCAGAGTAGGGATGTTCACCTGCAGCTTTGCTGAAGCTCTAATGAGAGTGTCCATCCCTTTTCGTGGCACCAACCGCGAATACGAGCTCACAAGAAGTGCGTCGGGGTTGAGTCCGAGCTTTCGTCGAACATCGTCACGCTTCGAAGGATCGAGTGGAACAAAACGACTGGTGTCAACACCAGGTGGAATTTGCACCACTGGGGGCATGTACTCCCCAGCGTTTCTTCGAGCTTCTTGTTCTGGGTACGTGCCAGCACAGACAGCGACACTGGCGTGGCGAAGAATGTAGCGAAGGCTTGACGCAATGAGTGGAAGACGACCCGGGATTGTTACCTCAGCACCGTGAAGGATCACACCGTAGGGCTTAGAGAGTCTTGGTCCAAGAAGACCAAGTGGCCACGCAGGGTCCAAGAGAACTAGGTCAGGTTGATGACGTGCAATTGCAACTTCAATAACGCGCAGCGCACGTCTTGTTGGAAAGAAGAGAGTTTTCGCTTTTATTCGCTCGATCACAACATCTGTTTCGTGGTCAAATGTTGCAGCATCGTCGTGCGATGAAGCAGTGATAACAACTGCGCGTCCGGGCTCTAGGCGGCGCCAGAGTTCGTGTAAGTAGACCTGAATCCCGCCCGTCTTTGGCGGGTAGTCATTGGTCACGAGTAAGTGGCGTGCCATGCAACTACGCTACTTCGCAGAGCTCTTAGGGCTTTGACTCAATTCTTTGACGGTATTTGAGACTAGGGATCATTCCCTCGCTTGTGAAGATTTCAATGATCTTCGCTTCATCACTCGTCATAACGAGTTCATCAGGTGTACTGCCTAAAACAAAACTCACCAAACAGTCACTGCAGTCCGGCGTGCTTCTTCTGACACATTCATTACAACTAATCGATACTTCAATGTTCTTACTCATTTGATCCCTTTCGCTTTTATAAAGCCTTTACTAAGGGTGTGACATCAAAGAAGGAACGGGGCAATTTCCTTTGCAATTTGTGAGGGACCAAAGACAACGCCTTCGGTGATAATCATTGAAGTTAAGGGGTCGATCAAAACAAAAAAGGGTGGCCACTTGATACCCAAGGTGTCCAATATCTCTGGGGAAATCATGACTTCTTGATTCCCATTTATCCATTCACCGTTTGGGTCACTCGTCTCAGAGACAACCAGCACATCTACGTTTCTTAAGTCGTCCAGCGTGGAGTGAACAAAATCACGACAGCCATCACAGTTTGGCTTTATTGCAACGACCAGAGTTTTCTCAGTGATCGATTTTGTGACTGGAACTCCGTTTACGACACCTGAGATGCTCAGCGCCACGTGACGCTGTCTTGGTTGGTCGAATGAACTCACTCGCCCTCGGCGATTTCCTCTACACCGCGACCGTGGCCGCACCAGCGACAATCAACTGACTCAACAGTCTTTGAAATAATTTCAGGCTCTTCGATTGTGAGGTCTCCGCCAACAGTGAAGTGGTGAAATGAGCGAATTGATGTGGTTTCAACAACATCAAAACGGGTCAAATTTCCACAAGCGGTGCAGCGGTATCTAGTAGTCACGTCAATCACGGTACTCGTCAGGTCGCTAGGACCATTCACCTTCACTGGTAATTCTCTTGCGAGGACGAACCTCAAATGAACGATCAGGTTCAAGATTTGCTTCGAAGACCGTGTCGAGTGGCAAATTCTGCGATGACGGCGTTGCTCGCTCAGAGTCAATAAGTCGGCAAAGCGCCGCTGGGTGGTTTATGAGGCCCGAATAGAAAGGTCCAGAAGCTGTGTCGAGGACCACTTCGCCGCGGCGCAAAGTTCGCTCCAGCAGCGTCGACTCGATTCGTGTTCCAGAAATGTCTCGAAGCTCAACTGCATTAGTAAAGCGTGTTGCGATGCCGCCCTCGGCAATAACTCGCTGGTTCGTTACATGCAGTTTGTGTGAACGCCACTTCCACGTTCTCGTTCCAACCAAAAATGCACACGGTCCCGCGAAAATAAACAGAAGCAAAGCTTCACGCGAAGACAGAAAGTTCACGTGTGTGACCATGAAGTCAACAAAAACGAGTGAAGTGGCGAGGCTTAACAGTGGTCGAAAGAGACCCGAGACAACCGGGGTCACCGAAATGATCCTGTGTTCGTTTTCGCGAAGTGTTGTGCGGCCTTGCATAGGAACAGCCTAAAAAATATTAAGTGGCTCTTGCGTGATGGCTAAGCGTTACGAAGTTGATGCGCAGCCATGTCGAAATACGAGTTCATCTCTACGTATTGTTCGTTAGTCAGTTCACTTCGGACACTTTCTAATGCCTGGCTCATTGCACTCAGCCAGTTGTCGCGTGCCTTCTTCGTAATACGAAAAGGAGCGTGTCTCATTCGAAGGCGGGGGTGTCCTCTCGCCTCCATGTAAACCTGTGGCCCACCCCAGTACTGCACCAAAAAAAAGACCAAATGTTGCTTCGCCTCAGTGAGGTCTTCGGGGTACATGGGGCGTAAAAGCTCGTCTTTTTCTATAACGCCGTAAAACGCATCGACCAAGCGAACAAAGAATTCTTGACCACCGACTTGGTCATACATTGTTTGTTCCACACCCCCACGCTAGATGTTCGCCTAGACTTATCCGAGTCTCATTTGAGACGCGCGGGTGTAGCTCAATGGTAGAGTTCCAGATTTCCAATCTGGCCACGCGGGTTCGATTCCCGCCACCCGCTCCAATGAGCAGTCCACACCGAACTCGTGTAGTTACTGACACCAACGAATACCTGATTGAGCGCGGTGGTTCAGGGCCAACAATTTTGCTTCTTAATGGCACTGGTGCGACAATCGAATCGTCACAGATCTTCCTCGAAAGACTTCGACGAAACGCTGACGTGGTTGCATTTGATCACCGCGGCATGGGTGGCTCTTCAACTCCCCCTGGACCATGGACCATGGCCGACTACGCCTGTGACGTTCGTACAGTCCTCGATGGACTTGAAATCTCGTCGTGCATTCTCCTTGGGGTCAGCTTCGGCGGCATGGTGGCACAAGAGTTCGCAGTCACCTTTCCCAGTTATGTGCAGAAACTCGTCTTATGGTCAACAAGTGCTGGCGGAGTTGCAGGCTCTTCCTATCCACTTCACGAGCTTGACAAATTAAGTAAAGAAGAACTCGAGGAGTTCACTCCGAAACTGGCAGACAGTCGCTTCAGCCCGCAGTGGCTCGAGGAGAACCCGAAGGATCGTGCACTGCTTCGTGCATCAGAGCCACTCACTAGTGAGCAACTTCATGTGCTGGGTCTTCAGCTGGGTGCACGATCTGGTCATGATGTTTCAGACCGAATCAGTGCCATTACGTCGCCAGTGCTTGTAGGTGTCGGAAAATTCGACATCATGGCACCACCGAAAAATGCTTCAGCAATTGGTGAACGAATTAAACAAGCCATTGTTCACGAATACGAAGGTGGACACTTATTCTTTTTCCAAGATAAGAACGCCCTGAAGCACTTAAGCGAATTTATTAACGCATAACCAGACTGTTACTCTTCGACCATGACCTCGAAAATTGATCACATCATTATTGGTTCACCAAATCTTGAACAAGGTATTGAGTGGGTGGAGAGTCGACTCGGCGTTGCACCGGTGTTCGGTGGAGTGCACGCTGGGTTTGGGACTCACAATGCGCTGCTCGGTCTCGGCGAGGCATACCTCGAAGTTCTTGCACCTGATCCTGCGCAGTCTGGCGCCGCGTCACGGCTTCTTGAGCTCGTGCGGTCACTCACCACACCAACACTCATAACTGTTGTAATCGCTAAACAAAATCTGAATAATCCATTTTCGATGTCTCGAGTACGCGCCGATGGTGTGGTTCTTAACTGGGACCTCGAGTTCACCTCAACACCTTTATTTTTTATTGACTGGAAAAACTCACCCCGACCCTCTGGGCTTCCAGACGGGGGCGTGATTACCTCACTGAGAGTGACTACGCCAGAACCATCTCACCTAGATGGAATTGAAGAAGCGACTGTTCAAAATGGACCAATCTGGAGTATCGAGGCTTCGATCGATGGCGAGCCGCTGTACTAAAAGATTCAACGATTACTGTTTTTTGCTTGTGGCAAATTGATGTCGAAAATGATTCCCGCTAGGCGAACTACGAAGCAAACAACAGCTGCTGACGCGTACCAAAAGATTGAATTGATTTTCAATTCAAAACCAATCACTACGAGACTTGAAGCAAGCAGCGAAGGAATTGCGTAGAGGCCCGCTTTCAAAACCTGAGGAATTTCATTAAGAAGTACATCCCTAATAATTCCACCAATTATTCCTGTCGTAAGTCCCAAGATCACTGACGCAAGTGGCCCCGCGTTATGGATTAGTGAAATGTCAGCTCCAATAACACTGAAAAGTGAAAGACCGACTGCGTCAAGAATTTGAATCGATGAATGAAATCGAAGAAGTGGAACGTGGGCTAAAAAAGCAATCAACCCACCCGCAAGAGCTGCAGTGACAACTCGCCAGTCAAATATTTCCTTCGCTGCGATTCCAAGAAATATGTCGCGAAATGCTCCACCCGACATACCAACCACTACCGCTATGACCACTGCTCCAAAAAAGTCGAGGTTCTTCTGCGCACCAGCGAGACCACCGCTTAAGCCAAACACGAAAACACCACAAATGAATATCGCGCTCACTGTGTGAGCACCAATTGCGTTAGTGATGTTCCAAGTTTGAGCTGATGCAATCGCAAAATTCACGTACTTCTCCTGTCTAGTAAATAGGGAGCTGCGGAGCCAAGCTGAGCGGCAGTCCAATTAACTTCGAGCCTTTTTTGGCAGTCATTGGATAAATAAGTTCAGGTCTAAAAGATCGAGTTTTACTCTCCCCCGCTTTTCCTCCACGAACTTCGACCCACTCTTCGTTGGTCACAGAGTTAAGTACATGAGCAATAAAAACCCATGCCTGCCTGCGTTCTTTAACGCCATCAACAATCACTGCATCGCCCGACGAGACGCCAGCCCATTGTTCTTCGCGCAGGAGATTTCCCTGTCGAATTTCAATGGCGTATTTTTTCACGCTTCATTTTAACTCGATGAAGCAAGAAATTTGTGGTCAAGAAGTAAAAGAGATTCGACTTACGTGACTGAACGAACAAACATACAAATCGTTTGAAAAACCACATGAGCCAAAAATCACTGACTGCAGCGGACTTTCAGTTGTAACGCGGTGCAACTCTTCACCACTCATTACGTCAAGCAGAACAATGTCTTCGAGTCCCGTTTCAACTCTAAAGTCGTTCATCATGACAACTCCTTCTTCCTGCAGAAGAATTGGATGCATGGCGTGGTTCAATTTCTTTGACCAAAGCGGAGTTGAAGAATTAGCGAACGCAAATGCGCTAACCACGCCGTGAGCACTGTCGTAGCCAATTGCAATTTGACGCTCTTCATCAATGCACGGTGGGTTGGAAACCAGACTGTTTGCCTGATCATTAACCGAGTAGTTCGTGACACCGCCATCACTCAGTGATACGCGAATGAGCTTTTGTGATGTTTTCGCATCGCCAATGCCGAGTAGTGACGTCGTGTAGTTCTGCGAACCAGCACCATTGTCGAGCATCCATACATCACTCTTAGTTATTACTGGGTCCCAGGCGAACTCTTGGCCCTCTTCAGTTACGTAGGTGGCGCTAAAGGTTTCATCGCGCTGTAGAGAATTTCCGTCCCAGCGAAGTCGAACCAGCTGGGTCATGGTTACGACGTAAATGTCTCTGCCCTTTGAGCTGAGTCTCGAAACAGAGCCTTCATTAAGCAGATAACTGTCAAGAATCGTGAGGCTGTTTGAATCAATTACGAGAAGCTCGCAGTCAACACTGCGAGTTGTACTTGGCACACCTGGGCGAGCGCCACCAAAGTCCTTTAGAACAATTTCGCCACTGTCAAGAATTACGAATGAGTTGTACGGACGATTTCTTGGAAGCTCTAGTGAGTTAATTACTTCGAGCTCACTACTGAGTTGGTGAATGTAGCGGCCAAAGACTACGTAGAGAAATCCATTGGCGTGCGCTGCAATGCCACCTGGCCATGTGGGACCAGCAACAAGATCAACTGAGCGTGCAACAGTTTCGAGCGTTTCTGGGTCAATGCGTTCTACCCAACTGACGGCGTCATCTCCACCAGTGTGACAAAGCAAGAAGACTTCACCAGGACCTCGAAGCACTGTCATGGTGCTGACGATCGCCATTCGAGAAACGACCTGGGCCTTTTTGCCCCTCACATTGATCGATGGGGCAATTTGCAGTCTCGATGGCCCGCCGTCTTCTCCGGGCCAAGGACTCTTCCAGTAACCAGGTGCATTATTCATACGTATGTTTTAGTCCTTCGCCATGTCACATGTGTGCCGTACGGTATTGCTATGTCATTTGAACAAGCACTTCCTAAATCATTATCCCCATCTCGTCTGAATGACTTCCAGTCGTGCCCGAGGAAATACCAACACTCTTCTGTGGAGCGCCTCCCCCAGCCCGCCAGTTACGCAAGTGCCAAGGGGAACTTTGCTCACTACATTTTTGAGCACTTGTTCAAACTTCCAGCTTCTGAGCGAACTATTGAGCGCGCTCGCGAATATGTCAGTCCCGCAATTGACTCAGTGCTGACTGAAAAGGTCCGAGAAGAGATTGGTCTTGATGACGAAAAACTCAAAGGACTGCTACACGAAACGGAAGAAATTCTTGTTACGTATTTCGAAATGGAAGATCCTCGAGAAGTTACGCATGAAGGTGTCGAGCTTCGAATGGGTGTCACGATTGAAGGGGCACCGCTCTTTGGAATTCTCGACCGTCTCGACCGTGACAAGGACGGCAACCTCATAATTGTTGACTACAAAACTGGTGGACTTCCAAATCGCTCTTTTGATTCAACTACGTTCGCGAACGCTGAGCTCTACGCAGCACTCTGCAAAGAAAAACTTGGTGAATTGCCAACAACGATGCGTCTGCTCTACGTGGCCCACGGTGAAGCCGTGGAGCGCCCCGTTACTGAGGTGAACATCCGTGCACGAGAGAAAGCTGCTGCTTCTGCATGGCAAAAGATAAATACGTATTACAACGACGGGGACTTCCCGGCGACTCCTTCTAAGAATGCTTGTCGCTTCTGTAATTTCAAGGACCTTTGTCGCTCCCAGGGCGTTGCAGTTCCTAGCTAAGAGTCCCTAGGCTCTAGGTATGACTGCATTCGAACTTTCCTACGACTACCGCTGCCCATTCGCAAAGAACATTCACCTCCACATGGTGAGCGCTCTTAAGGCTGGCGGAAAATTTGACGTTACCTTCGTTCCATGGACCATGAGCCAGGGATATAAGACAGACGGATCGCCTGACGTATGGGACGACGAGAAGCGCAACGCTGAACTTTTGGCACTTGCAGTGAGCACGTCAATTCGCGACCAGCAGCCTGAGCACTTCCTCGATGCCCACGAAGCAATGTTCCGTGCACGCCACGAAAATGGTATTCGACTTGTGAAAATTGAAGAGATCGAAGCACTGCTTTCACCACTTGGTGTTGACATGAACATGGTTCGAACAGACATTGCAACAAGACGCCCTCACCAAGTAATTGGTGAATCATTTAAGCGATTTGCGAAAGTTGAAGCATTCGGTGTTCCAACATTCGTAATTGGAAACGACGCAACATTCGTTCGCTACATGAACGGACCGTCAAGTGACGCGCAAGCATCTATTTCGGTGATTGATTCGCTTGTTTCAATGATGGCGAACCAGCCTGAGCTCAATGAGTTCAAGCACACTCGCGCACCAATGTAATTATTTAGAAGCAAACTCCAACAGCACTTCACGAGTAGCTGCAATTTCATCCTTGGTACCTGTTGGATGTGCGTTGAATTCTGTAACACCAGAGGCTGCAAGTTCATGAAGCTTTTCGAGCACTTGTTGCTTTGATCCCATAATTGCGAGATCAGAAGGAAGCACCGCACCTTCTAGCTTCATCATTGCGGCGTAACTTGGAAGTGTTGCGTACATCTCAAGATCTTTATTTAACTTGTCGCTCGAGCCTGAAACGTCACTCGTGACGCTTAGCGGAAGTCCACAAAGAATTCGTGGGGTTGGGCGCCCTGCCTTCGCAGCAGCTTCGTCAATATGAGGCTTGATGTGTGTTGCAACTGTTTTTGGTCCAGTCATCCATAGAGCGGTACCGTCGGTGTACGTTCCTGCAAGTTCAAGCATCTTTGGACCAAGGGCTGCAACAATCACGCTTGGCACTCGAGTTTCTTTTGGTCCAACTGAGTCCATTGAAATAACTTTGATGCGCTCACCTTGGGCCATGACAGTTTCACCACGAAGCATTGGCATTAGCGCGTCAAGGTATTCATGCATATACGTCGCAGGACGGTCAAAGGGAAGACCCCAGAGACTCTCAACAACAATTTGGTGTGAGAGACCAATGCCGAGTGTGAGGTGACCGCCGATTGCTTCTTGAACGGTTCGTGCTTGGGCGGCGAGCATTGAAGGGTGTCGGGGCTGAATTGGCACGACGGCAGTGCCGAGGTCGACTTCTGGAACTTCACGGCCAACAACTGCAAACGCAGTCAGGGTGTCTGGGCCGAAGATCTGTGATGCCCAAAGAGATGTAAATCCCATGTCTCTGAGCTCTTTGGCTTCAGCAACGGTGTTGTTGAGCGAACCATCAGTATTTAGTGCAATTGCAATACGCATTTCTCGTGCCCCTCCAGGATTGCTAGCGTTTCTAGTGTGCCAAGCAACTCACAACCTACTTCCCCCATCCGCGTTGGTGTGATCGGTGGCGGTCAATTAGCTCGAATGATGGGCGAAGCCGCTGAATCAGTCAATGTAGAACTCCATGTTTTAGCAACGTCAATGGATGACTGCGCTGTAACAACATGCCACGAAGCATCAGTTGGCGACGCCAAAGACGCCAGTGCCCTCGCCCAGTTTGGAGCGAGCGTTGATGTTGTCACCTTCGATCATGAACTCGTTGACCTCGAACAAATCGCAGAGCTTGAGAAAAGTGGCGTTGTGGTTCGACCAAGTTCAAATTCGCTTCGCTTTTCAGTGAACAAAGCATTCCAACGCCAGGAATTCAAAAATGCTGGACTTCCTGTTCCAAAATTTCTTGTGGTCTCTTCCATTGAAGATCCTGCCCTCAATGCATTCCTCGATGAACTCGGTACAGAGCCAGTCGTAAAAGCCTCACACGGTGGCTACGACGGTCGTGGCGTTTTGTTCCCAGAGAACAGGGATGAAACGTTCACAGCAATTAAGAAACTTTCAAAAGATGGTCCGGTCCTAATTGAAGAGCGACTTGAACTCGAAGGTGAAGTTGCTCAACTCATAGCTCGCGACGTAAACGGAAAGCTCGCGGTGTATCCACTCGTGACAACCGTGCAGCGTGACGGAATGTGCATTGAAGTTCGTTACCCCTCTCACGCATCTGATGACTTCGACACCCAAGCCAAGTTGCTCGGAGAACAGATTGCTCAACTCATGGACGTTGTTGGAATCTTTGCGATTGAATTCTTTGTCACCGAACAAGGTCTTGTAATCAATGAAGTTGCCCTACGACCACACAACTCAGGTCACTGGACTATTGAAGGAAGTGAAACTAGCCAATTCCAAAATCACCTTCTTGCAGTATCTGGACAAGAACTCGGAGCAATTGAAACAACAGGAAACTACGCAGTCATGGTGAACATCATTGGTGGCGACGCAGCCCCCACTCCTGAAAAGGCCGCCGCTATTGAAGACGTCCATGTTCATGATTACGCCAAGGAATGGAAGCCTGACCGCAAGCTCGGACACATCACCGTTATTGGACACTTGCAGATGCAAACATTGATGACGGGATGGGCCGCTGCAACTGCCTACGGAACCAAAGTCGTCGAGGAGCCACTATGAGCCCAGTCGTTGGAATAGTCATGGGTAGCTCGTCAGATCATGAAGTCATGTCTGACGCCGCAACAATTCTTGAGAAGTTCGGCATTGAATACGAAATCAATGTTGTTTCTGCTCACCGTACTCCTGAAGCGATGGTCGAATACGGCCTCAGCGCTAAAGAGCGTGGGCTAAAAGTACTCATCGCTGGCGCTGGAGGCGCTGCACACCTGCCGGGAATGCTCGCTGCAGTTACAACCCTGCCCGTTATTGGAGTTCCAGTAGCGCTCGCTCGACTCGACGGCATGGACTCACTGCTTTCAATTGTTCAAATGCCCCGAGGAGTTCCCGTCGCTACTGTGGCAATCAATGGTGCAACGAATGCAGGAATTTTGGCGGCCAGAATTTTGAGCACGAATGACGAGAAGCTAAGCGTTGCGCTCGAAGCGTACCGACAAGAACTTGCTGCACAAGCCGGTGCTCAAGACCGAGACTTACCAAGAAATTAAGTTTCTCCCAGTAATTTAAGGCTTTTACGGGACGAATTCCTCCACCAGCCGTCCTAGGCTGGTTAGGTAACAAAAAAGGCTCTACGCCGATTATTGGAGGAAACACATGGCTGAATCAAACATTCGCCCCGACCACGGGCTCAGCGTTCGCATGATGATCACAATCGTTGGACTTATGTTCTTGTACATAATCATTGCTGTCGTAATGATCCAACTGGGCATCTCAGTTGTCGTGACTTCCCTTTTCTGTGGAGCAATGCTCTACGCCCAGTACTTCTTCTCAGGCAAGATTGCAATGTTCTCAATGAGAGCACACGAAGTAACTCCCGAAGAAGAGCCGGAGCTTCACCGAATCGTTGACAACCTCTGCCAGCTCGCAAACATGAAGAAGCCGAAGGTTGGCGTCGCAGAAATGGACCTTCCAAATGCCTTCGCCACTGGAAGAAACCCCAATAATGCGGTTGTTTGCGTCACAAGAGGGATTATGCACCGCCTCAGCACCGACGAGCTCGAGGCAGTCCTCGCCCACGAAATTAGCCACGTTGCTCACCGTGACGTTGCGGTAATGACAATCGCCTCAGGAGTAGGAATGCTCGCTGGGATGGTTTCTCGCATGGCTATGTGGGGCGCAATGCTCGGTGGTGGCGGAAATTCAAGGGATAACAACAACGGTGGAAACATTGTCTTGCTTGAAATCGCCACAATGCTCGTCTCAATGGTTGTTGGTTTCGTAGCCTTCCTGCTCACAATGTCGCTCTCTCGGTACCGTGAACTCTCGGCCGATCGTGCTGGTGCAATCCTTATTGGAAAACCACAGATGCTCGCGAGTGCTCTTGTTCGCATCACTGGAGACATGGGAAAGATTCCTCGCACTGACCTTCGAAAGGCTGAAGGAATGAATGCCTTCTTCTTTGCACCAGCACTTTCTGGTGGTGGCGCTTCTTCGCTCTTCGCTTCACACCCAAGCCTGCAAAAGCGACTTGACCAGCTAAACAAGATTGAGCGCGAGCTAAACGGACAGTGAGTCTTCGCACCGCACTCTTTGGTAAAGCAAAGCCAGTAAAACCAAATCTTGAATATTTACTAGCCGCCTCTAAATCTTTTGACGTTCTAAGAGACGAACTTCACTTAGTTTCATCTGGGGTTGCGGGCATCTGCTTTAAATCTCTAACAACCGATGGTGTGGTTCACACCGACGAAGAGCTCATTGCAATGCTGAAGATCAACCCAACAGCACTTTCGACTGACGAACTGGGCTTCAAGTGGATTGTCGAAGGAAATACTGATCCTGAAGCATTAGTTACACAACTTCATAACAGTGCATCAGTACTTGAGCAAAATGGCATTGGCTCAAACATGCTCTGTGCGGTATTTGCATTTAAGCCCATAAACCCACCCGGGCAAGGATCTCTTCGAATGGTCTATCTGTTTAAACGCGGAACGTATTATCCATTCTCGCCATCTGGTGAAGAGACCCGTGACAATGAATTCGAATTACGAATTCAGTCATTCTTGGGCGGAGCGCTGCCACTCGAACAAGACTTGTCGAAGTGGATGCCGCTTTGGGGGCTGCCTGTCAATTAGGCAAATCAATCACTTAATTGCAATTGGCAAGTGAGTCATTTGCGGGTGAATGTCACCCAAGTGTTTAAGAGCCCATTCTCTGAAAGCAAGGCCAACGGGAGCAAGTTCAGCGCCTATTTCAGTCAGCTTGTAGGGGTTTCCGCGAGAAAAAGCATCGGGGTTGAGATGTTCAATTAAACCGAACTCTTCCAAAACTTTTAGCCTTGACGCCAGAATGTTGGTCGAGATTTTTTCATCGGCAGCAAGGAACTGCGAATATGTTCGAGGGCCGTGCATTGCAAGGTCTCTAACAATAAGAAGCGACCACTTATCGCCGAAGAGATCAAGTGCCGAACTCAACGGGCAACTCGATCGCCAGTCAGGCATGTTCTCAATTATTGGCTTCATGTAAATCTTTCTCGAAGGGTTAAATAAGTCTATTGCCTTAGAGAAATGATGCGCCCGTAAGCATGCTTGGCGTTAATTTCCAGTCATGGGTTAAAGACGTGCACTAGATTTTCAAAATGGACGCAACAATAAAGACTTCAGATGGCAGAACAGTTGGATATGCAACATACGGGATCGAAGGTGGCATTCCAGTAATCAATTGTCACGGGGGCCCTGGCTCGCGGCTGTCTATCTCTGGTGACCACAATGAAGCAATCAAAAATGGTTACTTCTTGGTGGGAATTGATCGACCAGGATATGGGCTCTCAGATCCAAAGCCTGGCCGCACAATCGCTGACTGGGTGACAGATGCAATTGCGGTTGCTGATCATTTGAAGTTAGACAAGTTTTATGTCACAGGAGTTTCAACAGGAGGTGCGTACGCATTCGCACTTGCATCGCTTGTTCCTGATCGAGTCCTAGGAGTTGTTGCATGTTGTGCCATGACTGACATGCGCTTTGAGCCTGCTCGCATGGCGATGGATAGAAAAACAGTGAATTCACTCTGGGACGCAAAAAATCGTGAGGACGCATTCGCTCCTGCTCTAAAAATGTCAGGACCAAATGGAGAGAAGCTGTTAGTTGGACTGAAGATAGGTCGCAAATTGGCTGGGATGCCTTTTAAAAAACTAGTTGCGAAACTTATAAAGCTGACCCCCGCAGACCTCAACTACTTGGCAAGTTTCCAAGACTCAAGTGAAATTTGGCAATCATTGATGCTTGAGCCGTATGCAAGAGGTGTCGATGGTTTTGTCGACGACCGAATCGCAGACGGCGTTGGCTGGAACTCATTTGACGTCAATGGTGTCAAATGCCCAGTGCTCATCATCCATGGTGAATCAGACACCATCGTTAATGTTATGAACGCGCATCACACCCATGAGCTGATTCCACAGAGCACATTGCAACTCAGCAAAAACGAAGGTCACCTCAGCATCATCTCAAAACTGATGAATGCTGTAATTGAAATTTCTGGCAAGAAAAACTAGCTACAACCTCTAAGGGTGAGTCATGTCCTCTGGGACTACGGCCTTGTCGAACTCTTCACCCGTCATGAAGTCGAGTGCCACCACAGCTTCACGTAACGTCAGACGCTCCTTGTGAGCCTTCTTGGCCACTTGAGCAGCCTTGTCGTAACCAATGATTGGATTTAGTGCAGTAACGAGCATCAGTGAGTTATTGAGGTGATTCTTGATCTGTTCATAGTCAGGCTCAAGGCCTTCAACGCAGAATTCACGGAACCGGTCACAGGCATCAGTGAGTAGGTCAATTGAATTACAGAAGTTATGAATAATCACTGGCTTGCAGACATTGAGTTCCAAGTTTCCTCGGGCTCCAGCAATGCCAATTGCGGCGTCATTGCCGTACACCTGAATACTGACCATGATCATTGCTTCAGACTGTGTTGGATTTACCTTTCCAGGCATGATTGAACTTCCTGGTTCGTTCTCTGGGAGCTGCAACTCACCGAGTCCTGAACGTGGACCAGAGCCAAGCCAACGAAGGTCATCTGCGATCTTGGTAAGACTTGCAGCAAGCGTCTTAATTGCGCCGTGAGCAAATACCAGGGCATCATGGGCCGCAAGCGCAGCGAACTTATTTGGAGCAGTAATGAAAGGCTTTCCAGTCATCTTGGCGATGGCCTTAGCAACACGGTCACCGAACTCGGGGTGGGTGTTTAGACCTGTTCCAACAGCGGTGCCTCCAGCTGCAAGCTCGTAGAGGCCAGGAAGAATGATTTGCAAACGCTCGAGGTCGGCATCAAGCTGCGAAACGTATCCAGAGAACTCTTGTCCCAAGGTCAGTGGAGTCGCGTCCATGAGGTGAGTGCGACCAATCTTTGTGACGTTGACGTACGCCTTCGCCTTGACGTCAAGGGCATCACGAAGTCGCTTCACTGCTGGAATTAGTCGGTCGGTGATTTCTACAACGGCTGCAATGTGCATTGCTGTAGGAAATGTGTCGTTCGATGACTGGGACATGTTGACGTCGTCATTTGGGTGAACAGGCTTCTTTGAACCCATTTCTCCACCAGCCATCTCAATGGCACGATTTGAAATGACTTCGTTTACGTTCATATTCGTCTGTGTTCCAGAACCGGTCTGCCAAATACGAAGTGGAAATTCATCTTTCAGTGTTCCGTCGATTACTTCTGCAGCGGCACGCTGAATAAGAGAAGACTTTTCCTTGTCGAGTTTGCCAAGTGCCTCATTCACCTGAGCCGAAGCTGACTTCAAAATGCCAAATGAGCGAATGAGCGCCGGCGGCATTGTTTCGTGACTTATTTCAAAGTGGTGAAGGCTGCGCTCGGTCTGTGCACCCCAGTAGCGGTCGCTACGAACTTCAATTGTCCCCATGGTGTCTGATTCAGTACGAAATTCACTCATGATGTTCCTTCTACTTCTTCTTAGTCGTTTTTTTGACAGCAGCTTTTTTGGCTGCTGGTTTCTTTGTTGCAGGCTTCTTAACGGCGGCAGCCTTTTTAGGCGCAGCCTTCTTCGTTGCAGACTTTACTTTTGAACTTGCAGGTTTTGCGGTAACCCCATACATCGCAAGTCCCTGAGCGTAGGTCTTCTCAGCTTTTTTAACATCCACAGCGCGTGGACCGTCTCCGTCGCCAGGAACTTCGAGCAGCATTGGAATGTTGCGGATCTTTGGGTGACCCATAAGTGCAGCGAGACCCTTTGAGCCAATGGTTCCTTCGTCAATGTTCGCGTGGCGATCTTTGTTGCCACCGAGTTCAATCTTTGAGTCATTGAGGTGGAAACACTTGAGTCGGTCCATGCCAATACGTGAATCAACTTCTTTCACCAATTGCTTCGCTCCCTCAAGTGTCGAGAAATCAAATCCACTCGCCCAGAGGTGTTGGGTGTCAATACAGAGTCCGAGTCGTTCATCTTTTCCACACGCATTGATCATTGCTTCAATTTCGTCGAAACTTCTTCCAACTGTGCCGCCAGCACCGGCGGTGTTCTCGATCAAGATGGGACAGTCGTCTACGCCCTTAGGAGACTTACTAGCGCCGTCGAGTGCACGCATGAATGCTTCAGCGATCTGTGGCAACGCTTTTTCAAAACCCTCGCCCATGTGGCTACCCGTGTGGACAACAACACCCTTTGCGCCCATTCCCCTACCTACGGTGAGGTTGGTGGTGAGACAGAGAATTGATTTTTCATAGAGCTCTTTGTTCGGGCTCGCGAGATTGATGAGATAGGTGGCGTGACAGAAGGTGTCTTTGATGGTTGGGTGAGCTGCCTGAGCTTCGCGGAAGTTGGCTAGGACTTTGTCCTCATAGAGAGACGGCTTCCACATTCGAGGACTCTGGGTAAAGATTTGAATTGAGGTAGCCCCAATCTCAACCCCAGCGTCAAGCGAAGGTGTAAGTTTCCCTCCACCGCGTACATGTGCACCAATGTTCATTACAGTAAAACTAGTAGCCAAAAGCAGCAATCTCGACAGGAGCAGTAATGACTGACACATTCACACCCGCATCTCATGCAATCTTTGAGAAAAAGGTGCTCGCACACGTCGCCACTCTTATGCCTGACGGTTCGCCAAACGTTACGCCGGTGTGGGTAATGCTCGATGGAAACGACATAATCATCAATACCGCTCTTGGAAGATCAAAGGCACGAAATCTTGCGACCGACGCTCGCGTTGCGGTGTCACTGACTGATCCTGATGACCCGTACGTCTGCATTGCAGTTATGGGAACAGTCACTCAGTTCACCACCGATGGCGCTGACGCAATGATTGACCAACTGGCGAAGAAATACTTAGGCGTGGATTCCTACCCGTTTAGGAGTGAAACTGAAGTTCGAGTGACTGTTCGCATTCAGCCAGACCGCATCTCAATGCAGCCCCAAGAATTAGGCGAACGTATTGCCTGAGGCGTCTGGCGAAAGAACGTCAGTGCCACAGTGCAGTGAGCCATTTTCATAGCTCCATACCCGAATGGGATTTGGTGGTGATGGTCGGTTGTACGCACCAACAATGTTTGCAACTTTATTTGAGAACGTAATTTCTTCGTCACTCAACATTGCTCGAACAACTTCTGCCTGAGCATCTGCATCATCGCCAGAAATTACAACCTCTCGCAGATCTACGAGCCAGCTGAGGGTTGCAACGTCTCTTGCACAGAGTGCGGCTGGATAGTCGTTACCCACCTCGAGCCAGATTCCAACAGATGATGAAAGGTCTCCACGAAGTGATGCCAAGCACATCACGCTGTCAGCGTCACTGCACGAGAAAAGAATGTTCCCGGCGTTAAGTGCACCCGGTGCATCATGAAGTTCGGTTAATGAAAATTTCCGGTGCGTAAGTGGCATTACTTAGGGCTGTAAGTCTTCCTTGGGAAGACGTTCAATATTGACATCACGAAAGGTCAGAATTCGTACCGAAGGAACGAAACGAGCCGAGCGGTACATGTCCCACACCCAAGCATCAGTGAGGTTTACTTCTAGAAGTGTTGGATTGCCACTCGACTTAACGTCAACGGCAACATCATTAGCGAGATAGAAACGACGATCAGTTTCAATTGCGAAGTCGAACATGCCGACTACAGCTTTGTATTCCTGAACTAGTGCGAGTTCGAGTGTCGACTCGTAGTCATCAAGCTCTTCATCAGCCATGTAGGCAGATTAAGCTTTTTCGGTAACGCGCAATTCCTTGATCTTCGCGGCTTTTCCACGTAGGTCACGGAGGTAGTACAACTTGGCGCGTCGAATGTCACCGAATGACTCAACTTCGATCTTTGCGATTGTTGGAGCGTGAACTGGGAACGTACGCTCAACACCAACACCGAAGCTCACCTTACGAACGGTGAAGGTTTCCTGAAGACCAGAACCCTGGCGGCGAATTACGATGCCCTTGAAGAGCTGGATACGCTCACGGGTACCTTCAACAACACGTACGTGTACGACGAGGGTGTCACCTGGGCGGAATGCTGGAATGTCGTCGCGAAGTGAGTCGCGGTCAATTAGGTCGGTCGGATTCATGAGAGCGGTCCCTTTCGGATCACTGAGGCTTTAAGAGTTTAGCGGGTTTTAGCGGTCTAATCCAAAGGAGGGAATTCAGCCAAGATTTCCTGATCACTGGAGCTGAGTCCGCCTCGTCGCTCAATGAGGTCAGGACGGCGATTTATGGTGCGTCTGAGGGCTTGTGCGCGGCGCCACCTAGCGATTTTTGCGTGGTCACCTGAGCGCAGCACCTCTGGAACTTCAAGACCTCGAAATTCTGCGGGCTTGGTGTAATGAGGATATTCCAGCAGGCCATCTCCAAATGATTCCTCAACACTTGATTCATCGTTTCCGAGCGCACCTGGAAGTAATCGAACAACTGACTCAATGACACACAGTGCAGCTAACTCACCGCCAGCAAGCACAAAGTCACCGAGCGAGATTTCATCATCAACGACAAGGTCTAGTGCTCGTTGGTCAAAACCCTCGTAGCGACCACAAAGAAGTGAGAAGCCGTCGAGAGCACTTAGCTCTCGTGCAATTTCGTGAGTGAATGGTCGGCCCGATGGACTAAGAGCAATAAGCGGCTTCTTGATTAAAGGGTTCTTCTCCATTGTCGCAACAATGGGTTCTGCACGAAGCACCATGCCTGCTCCCCCGCCGTAAGGAGTGTCATCAACACTGCGGTGAACGTCAGTTGTTTCATCTCGAAGATCATGCACATGCAGTTCCCAGACGTTTCGTTCTGCTGCGCGTCCGAGTACAGAAGTGTTTGCGTACTGAGTGATTGCTTCTGGGAACAGCGTTAGGACATCAATTCTCATCTTCGAATAGTCCCTTCGGTGCCTCAATGTCGATGCGAGTGTTCGCCTCAACTTCTACAACAAACGCCAGCGGCACAAGAAAGCCAGTGTCGAGAATCAAAATGTCACTCGCTGGGTTTTCCTCTACTTCTATAACTTTGCCTCGCAGAATGCCGTCTTGGTCGTATACCTGTGCATTGAACAACTCATCAATCCAGATTGCGTCATCATCATCAAGTCCGGGAGCAGAAAGCACGAGCCCTCGTAATGCTTCGGCTTGTTCACGAGTGGTTGTCCCCTCAAAGGAAACTATGTAGCGCTGTTGGTGTTTGGCACCAGCTTTGACTACGAGCACACCACGTTCAGTACGTAGTTCAGTTCCAGGCGAAATGCGTTCTGCAACGCGGTCGGTCCAGAAATCGACAAGAACTTGACCCTTGAGACCCTGGGCCTTGATGATTCGCCCGACTTCGAGCGTAGGGCGCTCTGAAGCGCTCACAACTAGTCGACGATGTCGACAGAAGTCGTAATGCCGTCACGTGAACCAGCAGCAGCAACGAGTGCGCGGATGGCTTGTGCGGTGCGGCCACGACGACCAATAACGCGGCCCATGTCGTTTGGACCAACGGTGAGCGAAAGAACAACCTTGTCGTTGCGCTCAGCTACAGCAACCGAGACATCGTTTGGGTCTTCAGCAAGTGACTTAGCAATGAAAGTAAGCGCAGCAGTAGCCGTCGCAGCACTTTCAGCATTGAAGTCGCTACGAGTTTCAGCTACTTCGTCGATTGTGTTGATGTCACCGGCGACGTAGTCGTCGTTGACGTCGCTCACTTGGCGGCCTTTGCAGCCTTTGCAGCCGCAAACTGGTCGAGTGCACCACTGCCCTTAAGCAGTTTTGCCACACGCTCAGTTGGCTGAGCGCCATTCATCAACCAAGCAACAGCCTTGTCGTTGTCGATGTTGTAAACGAGTTCTGGCTGAGCAAGTGAGATACCACGAGGTTGGTATGTGCCAACGATCTCGAGGAATGCACCTGAACGGGCACGGCGGCTCTCAGCAGCAACAACACGGTAGGTCGGTTGCTTCTTCTTACCCATTCGTACCAAACGAAGTTTCACAGTCACGTCGTAATTCCCTTCAAACCTTTATTTGTCCCGGTCCACCGGAACTGGGCAAAATACCCGAGGTCCAAGTTTAGCGTTGTTTTGGTGGGGTAACTCTCCCACCCTTTTTCTTCTTGTTTTTTCCGCCACCACCGGGTCGTGGTGCTGACGTGCCCGCCTGCATACCAGCGCCTAATGCTTCAAAGCCAGGAGGCAGATCATCGCCTCGTGAGGCACCGGCACGAGCAGCCATTTGGGCCATTTTGCCCATACCGCCAGGAAGGTTTGGCACGCCCCCGCCGCTCATCTGACGCATCATTTTCTTCATGTCGCCAAACTGCTTCATGAGTTGATTGACAGCATTAACGCTGGTGCCTGATCCTTTAGCGATTCGAGTTCGACGTGAGCTATCTAGAAGGTTTGGATCACGACGTTCTTTCGGAGTCATGGACTTGATGATTGCTTCAACGCGATTGAGTTGTCCATCGTCGACGTTGTCTGCGGCTTGGCGCATCTCTTTGGTCACACCCGGCATCAACTTCATAAGCCCACCCATTGAGCCCATCTTCCTGACTTGATTCAGTTGCGCCATGAAGTCATCGAGGGTGAACGTTCCACTGAGCATTCGTCCAGACGACTCAGCGAGAACGTCTTTGTCCATGGTGCGCTCAGCTTGTTCAATGAGTGACAACATGTCACCCATTCCCAAGATTCGTGACGCCATGCGGTCTGGGTGGAATAAATCAAAGTCCGCAATCTTTTCACCAGTTGATGCAAAGACCACTGGCTTTCCAACAACGCCACGTGCTGAGAGCACCGCTCCACCACGTGCGTCGTAGTCAAGCTTGGTGACAATGATTCCTGACAGAGCCAATGTCTCGTGGAATGAACGAGCGGTGAGCACAGCGTCTTGTCCAGTTACTGCATCAATTACCAAGAATGTGTAGTGAGGAGAAGTTGCATCACTGATAGAGCGAACTTCTTTCATGAGTTCTTTGTCAATTGCGAGTCGACCAGCGGTGTCAATAATGACAACGTCTCTACCAATGCGAGCGGCTTCAGCGAGACCGCGCTTGGCGACCTTCACTGGGTTAGTTGTGTCGCTGAAAACATCAACACCAATTTGTGCACCAAGAACACGTAGTTGCTCAACTGCAGCGGGGCGCTGTAAGTCAGCTGCGATGAGATACGGATTTCTTCCCTGCTGCTTAAACCATGATGCGAGTTTGGCTGCGGTAGTTGTTTTACCCGCACCCTGAAGACCCGCGAGAAGAATAACTGTTGGTGGCTTCGAGGCGTAGGTGACCTTTAATGGCGCGCCACCGAGAACTTCAATAAGTTGCTCGTGCACTGCCTTGATGACTTGTTGTCCTGGAGAGAGACTCTGACTGAGCGCAGTTCCACTGAGACGCTCACGAACTGCGTCGAGGAATGCTTTAACAACTCCGAGCTCAACGTCTGCTTCTAGAAGAGCGCTTCGTACTTCTAGTAACGCTTCATCAAGGTCAGCATCAGTGAGTCTTCCTTTAGAGCGAAGAGACGATCCGAGACGTTCTAGGCGTTCGCTGAGTGCATCAAACATGCTTGAAGGCTACCTTTAGGCGTCGAGGAGCGAATCAACAAAGGCCACAGGCTCAAAAACAATGAGATCTTGAACGCCTTCGCCCACTCCTACGAACTTCACCGGAATACCAAGCTCGCGCTCAATGGCGACAACAATGCCACCTCGTGCGGTTCCATCAAGCTTGGTAAGAACAATCCCTGTCACTGATGCAGCACCTAAGAATTCACGTGCTTGCGTCAACGCATTTTGGCCCGTTGTTGCATCAAGGACCATGAAGGTCTCAACGACTTGACCAGGTTCGCGATCAGCCACTCGGCGAACTTTGCTGAGTTCATCGAGCAAGTTAGAACTATTCGCACGTCGACCAGCAGTATCTGCAAGAACTATGTCGCTCTTTTTGGCACTCGCGCGACCAATTGCATCATGAACAACAGAACTCGGGTCCGCGCCTTCACCCGCACGCACAATGTCCGCGCCAGTACGCTCGGCCCACATTTGAAGTTGCTCTGACGCAGCAGCACGAAATGTGTCTCCTGCGGCGAGGACGACTTTCTTGCCATCTGAAACAAAACGCTGTGAAAGCTTTCCAATAGTTGTTGTTTTACCAACACCGTTGACACCAACAAATAGCCATACTGGAACTCGACCAGCATCTGCGCTCGTCGTTACCGATCGGTCCCCACCAAGACTCCCAAGTAGCGCTGCACGAACTGCGCTCGCAACGCCGTTTGGCGCACCATTCGTCTTGAGGTCTTGCAAGATTTCGTTCGTTACTTTGACGCCCACATCGCTTCGAAGCAGTACTTCTTCTACCGTGTCAATCTGATCAGCGCTTAATGAGCCGGTACTTGAAATAGAACGGACACGTTCGAAAATGCTTCGAGAAGATCCAAGACGCTGCGAAAGGTCTAGCGATGCACCATGTTCAATTGATGGTCGTGGAGCAACGTCTTTTACAAGAACGTCCGGCATTGCCTTACGGGCTTGCTGGGGCGCAATGAACTTTTGTCTACGCGAGCGACGTCGAAGCGAAACCAGAACAAGGAGTACTACGAGAACTGCAACAGCAATGAGTGCAATGGTCACGAGGTCGTGGCGCCCTCAGTGCGCTTTACGCGCTGGCTAACAACCTTTGATGATGATCCTGGAACCATGGTGACTCCGTACAGAGCGTCAGCGGCTTCCATAGTGCGCTTTTGGTGCGTAACAATAAGCAACTGAGCTTCGTCACGGAATTCATCTACGAGGCCCAAGAAACGTTGCAGGTTGACGTCGTCAAGTGCTGCTTCAACTTCATCAAGCATGTAGAAGGGCGAAGGGCGTGAGCGGAAGATCGCGAACAAAAACGCCAGTGCAGCGATTGAACGCTGTCCACCTGAAAGAAGTGACATGCGTCGTACGTTCTGTCCCATTGGGCGAAGTTCAATTTCAACACCAGTATTAAGTGGGTCTTCTGGATCAGTGAGAACAAGTCGACCATGTCCACCTGGAAACAGCGTAGAAATCAGCGTAGAAAAGTGCTCATTAACGTCTGCTGCTGCACTTGAGAACGTCTCCATGATTTCTTTGTCGACTGCTCGAATGACTTCTTGAAGTTCACGACGAGCATTTCGAACGTCTGTGACCTGTGCATCAAGTTCCTTGTAGCGCTCTTCTAGAACCGTTAGCTCCTCAAGCGCAAGAGGGTTGATTGGCCCAAGTGACGTAATACGAGCTTCGAGTTCACTCACCCGCTGTTCAAGGGAAACACCATCGGGTAGATCAATGTGTGAAGGAGCACCTAGTTCGTGCGGGAAGATTCCAAGGTCGCGGTGAATTAGTTCGTGCAGGTTTGTTGTCTTAATCGCAAGCTCAGCTTGTTCAATCTCACGACTTCGAACAAGGTCAGAGACTTCGCCTAAGCGACGCTCAGCGTTACTGCGCGCACGGCGAACTTCTTCGAGGCGTTCAGCACCAGCACGTGAAGCTTCAAGTTGCTCGCGGTACGTTGAGTCCATTGCTTCTTGCGATGTGCGGATCTCGCTAGATGCACGAGTAACGAGCGCAGCAAGTCGCTCTAGAACCTGAAGGTCAAATTCAAGAGATTCACGACGGCTCGCAGCTTCAGCACGCTCACTAGAGCGACCTTCAAGTCGCTGTTCAATTTCGTTTTGACGTTGTTCGATAAGACGGCGTCGCTCACCAAACTCAACTTCACGAGTGAGTAGCTCTGTTGCAAGGTCGCCAACACGATTTCGCTGACCCTCAAGTTTCTCGCGAGATTCATCAAGAACTGCGCGGTGTTCTGCCGCATTGTTGACTGCTTGTTCGAGAACAGGAAGTTGTGCTCGAAGAGCATTGAGCTCTTCATTAATGAGCATCACTTGACCAGAAAGCTCTCCACTGTCATTGGTCATTGAGTTCACAACATTTTCGAGTTCTGCGATCAGTTCGCCAAGTCGACTGATTTCGTGATTAAGAAGTTCAAGGTCATCTCCAGAACCTGCACCCCATGCAGTGACGAAGTCGTTCTCTGCGGTTTTCAGTTCATTACGAACACTCTCGAGTGCTTCACGCTGTCCGCTCAGTAGCGCTTCTTCTGCACCAAGACCAACGAGGTCTGATTCAAGCTTCGCGGCGTCTGCTTCAAGCGTTGCAATTACGTTTTCGTCAGCTGATGCGATTAGTGCGATTTTTAGTGAGCGCTCGCGCTCTTGAATGATTGACGCAGTTCCTCGAGCACGCTCTGCAAGTCCCTGCAGCGTTCCAAGTGTTGAAGCGAGAGTTTCTTCACGGCGACTCGTCATCTCTGATGCAGTCGCTGAAGCTCTGGCGTCAAGAGTCAGAATTTCATTTCGAACTTCCTGCTCCTTAGATGAAAACTCCGCGAGTTCTTTTCCAAGCTCAACCTGACGCGATTCAAAGGTTGCAGCACGATTGGAAAAGAGTGCGTGACGCGCCGCACGGAGCTCCGCTTCAACTTCAGCAAAACTGCGAGCTGATTGTGCTTGACGCTCCAGTGGTCGCATTTGACGACGAACTTCGCGCACGAGGTCGCCAAGTCGTTCAAGATTTTCTTGCGTCTGTGCAAGACGTCGTTCAGATCGTTCTTTACGTCGACGGTGAATTGAAACACCTGCGGCTTCTTCAATTACTGAACGTCGATGTTCTGGGGTTGATTGCAAAATTGAGTCGAGCTGTCCCTGACCAATAATCATGTGCTGGTTACGTCCAACACCAGAGTCAGAGAGAAGCTCTTGGATGTCGAGCAAGCGACACGTGGTTCCGTTGATTGCGTATTCAGAGTCACCGTTACGAAACAGTGTGCGAGAAATTGTTACTTCGGCACCATCGATGGTGAGACGACCGTCTGAGTTATCAAGTGTTAAAGCAACTTCAGCGCGTCCAAGTGCTGCCTTGTTGGTAGTTCCGGCGAAAATGACGTCATCCATTTTTGCACTTCGAAGAATTTTTGTTCCCTGAGCACCAAGTACCCAAACAACAGCGTCAACAACATTGGACTTTCCAGATCCGTTTGGCCCCACAACTGCAGTGACGCCCGGCTCGAACTCAATGACCGTATTGTCGGCAAAGGACTTGAAGCCCTTCATGGTTAATCGCTTAAGAAACACGCTGAGACGCTAGCAATCTTCTGAGGTTAAAAGGCGTTTAGCTCTGGCACTTGTCACAGTAGAAAGTTGCCTGACTCTTATTTACTGCTTTTTTGATGGGCTGGCGACACTGCATGCAAGGGAGACCTTCGCGGTCATAGACCTGAAGGTATTGCTGATAATTACCTTCTTTCCCGTCGGGGTCACGGAATGGGTCCTTCTCTAATGAAGTTCCACCGTACTTAATTGCTTCTTGAAGAATCTCAGTAATTGCACGGTGAAGGCGTCGAATTTCAATAGTTGAAAGTGACTCAGCTTCACGGTCATGCCCGAGTCCAGCTGCAAAAAGAGCTTCGTCCGCATAAATTTCGCCGAGGCCCGCCAAGATGTTTTGGTCGGTCAAAACTGACTTCAAATCTGTGGTTCGACTGCGCAAAATCGCTGCGAATCGGTCCCAGCCAATTTGGTCTTCAAACGGGTCAATACCGAGCGCTGTCATCTCAGGGATTTGCTTGCGAAGTCCGAGGCCGTCACCGCCAACGCTAAGTCGAGCGAACTTGGAGATCTCTACTTCGGTGCCTTCTGGTGGAGGTGTTGAAACGTAGAGCTCCCCCTTTGACAGTGCATCCACGTAGCGAATCTCTCCGCCCTGGGTGAACGTAAAGACAACGTGCGTGTGCTTAGGCTTCTCGTCCTTTGGCCCTTGCGAGCGAAGAATGCGGCCACTGACGTCAAGATCAATCACGAGACTGGTTCCGTTGTCGAGTCCGAAAATCAAATTCTTTCCGAGACGTTGCGCTGACTTAATCGTGTGACCTTCAACCGCAGTGCGAAAATCTTTAGCGGTCTTATGACGTCGAACGATCTTGCCAGAGGTCACCGCCGCACCCTTGATTTTTTTACCAACCAGGTCGCGTGAAAGTGATGCTCGTATTGTTTCTATTTCTGGTAACTCAGGCATTGCTTCGCCTTTCCAACGCAGCTTTTGCAGCTTGCGATTCTGCACTCTTTTTTGAACGTCCATGGCCACTCGCAACGAGCAAAGATCCAACTCGAACAGTTGCTTCAAATGTTGTGGCGTGAAGTGGTCCACTACCTGTTACTTCGTAGACCGGTGTGCCGTGTCCAAGTTGTTCACTCCACTGGCGAAGTTGCGTCTTTGGATCAACTTCATCGGGGGCTAATGAGGCGTCAGAGACATCGTCAGCCAGCATGGCTTGTACAAAATCACACGCAGACTGAAAACCATTTTCTAAATAGAGAGCAGCGACAACTGCTTCAAATGCATCAGCGAGCAGTGAGTCACGGTCAGTTCCGCCCGACTTGATTTCACCCTTACCTACTTTGATGCAAGATCCAAGTTCAAGACGACGCGCCAGTGATGCGAGCGATCCTTCATTCACAACTCGAGAGCGAACTAATGATCCAGTTCCTTCGTTCAACTCCGGGTACTCGCGTGTGATGAGGTCAGCAACAGCGAGATCGACAACTGCGTCGCCTAAGAATTCGAGACGCTCGTTAGAGATGCAGTCGTGTTCTGCGGCGTAGCTCGAATGTGTGAGGGCGACATGAAGCAGTTCACTCTCAGGGCTTATCCCTAAGTGATTTGCCAGTGCCTCAAGAGTTGAGGTCAAAAGACTCACAGACCTCGTTACGCGCCCTGAAGCTTGGCGGCAACGTAATCAACGGCGTCATTTACGCAGCCCAAGTTCTCTAGGTCTTCGTCGTCAATGTGGAAGCCGGGAACGTATGTTGAAAGCTTTTCTTCCAAGGCTTCTACGAGTTCAATTAGTGCAAGAGAATCTGCACCCATTTCAGTGAAAGCTTCTGTCTCTGAAATTTCACTTGGTGTTTTCTCCAAGATTTCAGCTAATTGCTCTTTAACAATGTTCAAAATTGCTGCTCGATCGAGCGGTGTTGAACTTCCAGCGTCAGCGGACATGGCCACTCCTTAAATGTTGCTACTAAAGGATACCGAGAATTCGTACGTAGTACGAAGATTATTAACCCTGATCAGGGCGAATAGTAAGGCGTAGTTTCTCAACGACTCCGGCTTTGTCCATTTCTGAAGCCACACGAAGTGCATTCATGATGGCCGTGGCGTTAGAAGATCCGTGGCTAATGATGCAAATTCCATCAAGTCCGAGCAGCATTGCGCCGCCTTGCTTGTCGGGAGTTAATTCTCCAGCAATAGGAAGTAAATGTTCAAAAAGCACATCACCAGCAGCTTTTGTTGCGTCATTGGTATTGATGACGCCGAGCACTGCACCGAAGATGTATTTAAGTGCGCCTTCAAGAGTCTTAAGTGCAACGTTTCCAGTGAAGCCGTCGGTGACAACAACATCAACTGGAGAAGGAATCAAGTCACGTCCTTCAACATTTCCAAAGAAATTGAAGTCACTAAGTGCTGCGAGAAGCTCGTGCGTTTCTTTTACGAGTGGTGTGCCCTTGGTTGACTCTTCACCAATTGAGAGAAGTCCAACTTTGGGACTTTCAATTTTGTAGCGAGCTTTTGCAAACGCTGATCCCATTTGAGCGAACTGAACAAGCATCTCTGGTGTGCACTCTGAGTTCGCACCGGCGTCTACCAAGATGCATGGTGATCCGCCCGGGTTAGGAATTGGAGTTGCGATACAAGGACGAACTACACCAGGGAGTCTCCCCATGCGAAGTAGTGCTGAAGCCATAGTGGCTCCGGTGTTTCCAGCAGAGACCATTGCACTGGCTTTTCCATCTCGAACAAGTTCAGCGGCACGAACAAGTGAGGAATCTTTTTTCTTTCGAACACTTCCACCAGGTTCGTCGTCCATGGCAATCACTTCAGTGCATGCAAATACTTCGAGACCGAGTGGGTCTCCCATGAGTTCAGGAACTCCGACGAGTATGACTTCTAAACCAAGTTCATCGACGGCGCGTCGAGCACCAGCAATGATTTCACTGGGTGCAAAGTCACCACCCATCGCATCAAGAGCGATGGGAAGAGTCAAATTAGTTGACCTCGACTGCTACGCGACCCTTGTACCAACCGCAGTTAGGGCACACGATGTGTGGCAACTTAGAAGTTGCACACTGAGGGCATACAGAGCGCGAAGGACGGTCTAGACGCCACGCAGCAGCTTGGCGTGAACGCCCCTTGGCTTTACTGGTCTTCCTCTTTGGAACTGGCATCGATCTTCTCTTTCAACGTTAACGGGCTAACCGTCAATTTTCTTTGGACTCATCAGACGGAAAGTCAATGAATCGCAGGTTGTCTAGTGTAGCCCAGCGCGGGTCCACTGGGCCCTGACACTCACAAGTGGCTTCATTTCGGTCAATTCCACAGTACGGGCAGAGTCCCTTGCAGTCCTCTTTGCAGAGCGGAGCCAGCGGTAAATCAAGGAAAATTGCGTCATGAGCCATCGGCGCTAGGTCAATAAAATCATTCTCGATTAAGTACGCGTCTTCATCTCCTGGTGATCGTTCATCGACGAAGCGCTCACTTACTTCGACCTTCGAAACCGCCAGGACTTCAATAGAACACCTGCGACAGATGCCGTGCCACGGGGCTTCGACTGAACCACGTACGTGAAGCCCACCACTAAAGCTTTGTAGCTTCACATTTATTTTCAGTGGCGCGTCACTGTTGACGTCTGATTCTGCACGACCACGTGGCAGGAACTCTTTCTTTTCGTCGAATGGAGCTTCTGCAGAAATATCAATCGAAGAAGGAACGTCGCGTAGTAGTAACGCCACTGGGACGAGAAACGGTGATGCCACGATCGTTAAAAGGAGTCCTGATCGAAATGGGACTGACTTGATTCATACGACTCTGCATACGGGTCGTTGCTTTGCACTGGCGGTGCTGCTGGCGGTGGCATAAAGAACTCATCAGGTCCTGGCTCTTCACCAGCAACTGAAAGAGGCATGCCTTGTGAGGCCATGCGCTCGCGACCTGACTGAACAGTTCTTAGTAGTCGGTCGAGCACAATTTCAAAGCCACCAAGTTTGCCGTCAATGAAATCGTCAGATTCGTTAATCATCTTTCGAGCAGTTGCTTGCGCATCAGAAATGATCTTGTCGGCCTGAATTCGAGACTGGCGAACAATTTCAGTTTTATCAACCATGCGAGCTGCTTCAGCGCGCACCTGATCCATTAACTGTTGGGCCTTCTGCTGTTCAGTAGCCATGAGTTCTTCGCGGTCACGAAGTGCCCAGCGAGCTTGGCGAATTTCATCAGGCAGGTTGCTGAGTGCATCTTGAATAATTGAGAGAACTTCTTCACGCTGAATTAGTGCAGAGCTTGATAGGGGCATCTGCTTAGCGTGAATGATCATTTCTTCGAGATGGCGAAGACTCGCTTCAATGTCGTATTGAGCGTTATTCGTTTCGGGTTGCAAAAAATCATCGCCCATGTTGTAGTCCTCAAATGATGTCATTATGACCCCTTTGGAAACTTGATGTCGAGTTGTTTCTTTACGTTTGCTGGAACAAATGCTGCAACGTCTCCGCCGTAGCGAGCTACTTCACGAAGAAGCTTGGAGGCAATGAAGGAGTGACTTGAGCTTGTTGGAATGAAGAGTGTTTCTACGCCAGAAAGTGAACGGTTCATCTGGGCCATCTGCAGTTCGCTCTCAAAGTCAGAAACAGCGCGAAGGCCCTTCACAATTGCGGTGGCGTTTACGTCACGCGCAACGTTAACGAGCAAGGTCGAAATTGAAACAACTCTGACGTTTTTAATGTGAGCGCATGATTCAATAATCATGTCGCGACGTTCATCGAGATCGAAAAGTGCTTCAGACTTTTGGGGGTTGCGGATTGCGGCGACGACAATTTCATCGAAGATGTGAGAGGCGCGTTCCACCACTTCTAGGTGACCGTTATGAAAAGGATCAAATGATCCAGGAATTAGTCCAACTGTGGTCATTCGACGTCGCCTTCCTGTGTTTCTAACAACGTTACGAGCGTAGTGCCGTATCGCTTGGTTTTCGTAACGACCCATCCTTCGGGCGCATCCATGTGGCGATCGTTCTCTATTACAGCCCTTGTGGCAGTTACGTCTTTCAAAACACCAGGTAAATCAAAGGGGCCATACGGTGGGTCCGCGAGAATCAGGTCGAGGTCACTTGGTGGCTGCCAGACCGGCAACGTTGAGCGAATGTACACCGCTTCGCCTTCGAGGTTAAGTGGTTCGAGGTTGAATTTTGCAGCGGCCAAGCATTCTGGATCGGAGTCAACGAAGTACACCTTCGCGGCGCCACGAGACAATGCTTCAATTCCCATTGCACCAGTTCCGCAGTAGAGGTCTGCAACGACGAGGTCATACAGTCCCCCGCGGCTTTCGAGCATTGAGAAAATAGCCTCACGGGCGTAGTCAGTAGTTGGACGCACCGTTGGCGGAATTTTTGCTTTAAGTGCTCGTCCTCGAGCTGTTCCACCAATTACACGCACCCTCTAAGGGTAGGCGTTTTTTGTCACTACGACTTAAATAGGAAGTCAGCTTCTTCAGGTTCAACGAATAATCGAAGTTCATCAACCATTTCGGGCTCTGCATCTAGACCATTTGCACTCACCATGGACTTTGCTACCTCTTGTGCCGCGAGGAGTAGATCTTCATCATTCTTTAGCGAAGCTAACTGCAAATCACTTCGCCCACGTTGGCGAGATCCAAGGATTGTGCCCTCTCCTCTGATGTCAAGATCAATTTCTGCAAGTGCAAAACCATCATTTGAATTCACCAGTGCTTCAATTCTCTTTAAACCATCTTCCGTTGATGGTTCACCAAGTAGGTAGCAGTAGCTCTGATCACCACTTCGCCCGACACGACCTCGAAGTTGGTGTAGTTGCGCGAGCCCGAATCGCCACGCGTCCTCAATAACAATCACGCTGGCTTCAGGAACGTCAACTCCTACTTCAATAACAACTGTCGCCACGAGAACTTGGATCTCTCCATCTCTGAAGTCCTGCATGATCTGTTCTTTTTCTTGACTCTTCATCTGTCCGTGCAGCAGTCCCACACTGAGTCCACGAAGTTCCTCGAGCGCCAATCGGTTTCGTTCGTCCACCGCACTCGTTGCTTCAATTTTTTCTGAGCCCTCAACAAGCGGACAAATCACATAAGCACGTCTGCCAGCAGCAACTTCTTCACGCACGTGCTGCCAGCATCCAGCAACATCAAGATCGGTATTTGCCCACTGAGTCTTGATCGGAAGTCTTCCCCCAGGCATCTCATCGAGCACGGATCGGTCGAGGTCACCAAAGAGCACCATCGCCGCGGTACGAGGAATCGGAGTCGCTGTCATCACTAAGAGATCGGGGTCGGCTTGTTCGAGCGAACGCTCACGACCTTTATCTCGAAGTGTGGCGCGCTGTTCAACGCCGAATCGGTGTTGTTCGTCAATGACAACTGCGCCCAGTGCTTTGAAGCGCACGTCATCGGTGAGCAGTGCGTGTGTTCCTACGACTAAATCAATTGAGCCGTCAAGAAGTCCATCTATTACAAACTGGCGTTCCTTGACGCGAAGCTTCCCCGACAGCAGGTGAATTGAAAGTGGGCGAACACCACCGAGTACCGCCTCATCTTTTTTGCTCAGTCCTTCCAGGTCTCTTCGAATTGAGGCAACGTGCTGTTCGGCGAGTACTTCGGTTGGTGCCATGAGTGCGCCCTGTCTGCCACCATCAATCGCTGCGAGAAGTGCCGTGAGGGCTACGACAGTTTTTCCAGATCCCACGTCACCTTGGAGCAAGCGGTGCATTGGCAGTGCTGAGGACATGTCGTTTGCTATCTCGTGCAGCACACGACGCTGCGCACTCGTTAAGGCAAAACGGTGCCCGCCTAGAAACTGACGAACGAGTGACGACTCAGGGTCACGAAGAGCACCGGGTGCAACATCAAGATCATGTTCTCCAATTGGATGTGAAATACCAGCTGCGGTCATCTCTAATTTGCGACGGCGTAGTGCGAGCAGCAGTTGCAGTCGAAGTAGTTCATCAAATGCCAATCGCCTTCGTGCGGGTGCGACGTCACTCAGTTCCGCGGGAAGATGAATCCCCCACACTGATTGCGTGCGGTCAATCAAGTTGAACTGCGTGAGTGCAGCACTGGGGACTGGATCAAGTAGCGGACCGGCTCGTCGAAGTGACTCTTCAATAAAGCCACCAATTTCCCAACTCGTAAGTCCCGCTTTTCCTGAAGACGGATAGATAGGAACAACACGACCAACTCGTGATGCGTCTCGTTCAATGCCTGACGCACCAACAATGACGTCAACAACTGGATTAGTCATTTGGCGCTGACCCTTGTAGTCAGTGACCTTGCCAAAGAACAACGCCTGAACGCCAACGGGCATTTGTTTCTCGCGCCACGCTTGATTAAAGAAAACAACCTTGAGAGATTCACCGTCATCGCTCACGGTTGCTTCAACCATGACTTTTCCCTGCTTGGTGCGGCGGCTACTTATTTTTCGAACTTCACCAAATACGGCTGCTTCTTCACCGATCGAAAGATCACTGAGGTCAACACGTTTGGTGCGGTCAATGTAGCGCCGTGGATACACCGTCAGTAAATCAAAGACGCTTTCAATGCCGATGGTGCCTAGGGCTGCGGTGCGTTTTTCGCCCACGTGGCGCAGTTGACCTACTTTGACGTCATCTAGCTGACGCAGTCGGCGAAGCGCCGCGTCGCTCACTCGATACCGAAGTAGTACGGATAGAGCGGCTGTCCACCGTGGTGAACTTCAACAGCAATATTTGGGAACTCTTCTTCGAGGAAGTCAGTGATTCGACGTGTGTTGGCAGCGGTTGCTCCGTCACCTTCAATAATTGTTAAAAGTTCGTGCTTGTTAGTAATGAGCACTGACAACAACTTCGAACTCGCATTCGCAATGGAGTCAGCAATTGAGAGAACACCTTCTGCACTGAGGCCAATCCAGTCGCCGACTCGAACCTGTCCAGCATTGGTAGTGGTGTCTCGTACCGCCTGAGTGACTTCTGCAGCAATGACGTTCTGTGCTGAATCAGCCATTGACTCTTTGTTCTGCACTGCGCTCGCGTCTGGGTCATACGAAAGCAGCGCGGCGAATCCTTCAACGATTGAATTTGTAGGCACCACGGTGACGTGCTGATCTACGAGTGCTGCCACTTGTTCTGCGACTGGGCGAATGTTCTTGTTGTTAGGAAGCAGAACAACTTCATCAGATCCCGTCGCAATCACTGCGTTAACGAGGTCTTGGGTTGAAGGGTTCATTGACTGACCACCCTTTACGAGCACACGAACTCCGAGTGAGCGGAATATTCTTCCGACGCCTTCTCCCGCCACAACCGCAACAACTGACGTCGCAGGAGCAGGAGTTGTTTCTTCAATCTGACCGTCACTGCCTTCGCGCACCCAGCGCTCTTCAATTACTTGCTCGCTGAGATCCGTGACACGAATTTCACGTGGACGACCGGCATCAAGTGCCGCTTCAATTGAAGCGCCAATGTCATCAGTGTGGATGTGACAGTTATAGAGACCGTCGCCTCCAACAATCACAATGGAGTCACCAATGCCCGACCACACTTCTCGAAAGGCCGACATCTTTGAATCATCAGCATCGAGCAGATACATAACTTCGTAGCGAAGATCGGCGATGTCACCTTCTTCGTGTGAAACAACTTGTTCATGAACGTTGACTTGGATTGATTCAACTGGAGGCGCAATAGGAAGTTCGTCGCCAGCAATAACGTGACAGAACGCATCGAACAACAAGAGCAGTCCGGTGCCGCCCGAGTCAACGACTCCTGCTTGCTTTAGAACTGGTAGCTGCTCGGGTGTGAACGCCAGCGCAACTTGTCCTTCGTCTCTGGCACCTCTAACAACATCGCTCAGTGATCCAAGTGAACGGCGAGCACCAACTGCTCCGGCACGTGCAATAGAAAGAATCGTTCCTTCAATAGGTCGAACAACTGCTTGGCGAGCAAGTACGTCAGCGTGCTCTAGCGACTCGACTACGAGCTCTGGAGTTATCTCACTCGCACTCGGAAATTTTTCAACGAGACCGCGAAGTAGTTGCGAAAGGATTACGCCTGAGTTTCCACGCGCGCCCATAAGTGAGCCATGAGAGATTGCCTTGCAAACTTGTTCAATGGTCGCGTCATCTTTCAACAGACCCAGCTCTGCGACCACTGACTCAATCGTCAGGGTCATGTTTGTTCCGGTGTCGCCGTCTGGGACGGGGTAAACATTTAGACGGTTGATGACTTCCTTGTGCGAGCGCAAAAGCTCGCCAAACGTGGCAATAGTGGCGCGAAGGTCTTTAGCGGTCAGCACAGTGGACAAGGTCATTGCTAGCGATGCTACAATGGTCATTCGGTTTATACCGACCTCTGCAAGGGCAGCGGCCGGGAAAAAGGAGAAAGTTCATCATGGCATCAGTCTGCGAAATCTGCGGTAAGAAGCCGTCATTCGGCATGAACGTCTCTCACTCCCACCGTCGCACCAAGCGCCGTTGGAATCCAAACATCCAGCGCGTTAAGGCAATTGTTGGCGGAACACCTAAGCGTGTGAACGTCTGCACCGGTTGCCTACGTTCAGGAAAAATCACTAAGCCAGCTCGCCGTAAGGCCAACGCTTAATTCTTAACTCATCAGAGTTGATGTTCCCAACCTTGTTTTTCAAAAGGGTGACCCTCTAACGTCCGCGACGCAGGGTCCGAAACAATCGTGCCAATAGAAATTGGTGCCTTCAGCCCACGCTCAAGAAATGTTGACCGCAACTTTTCAGGATCACTGGTGGTGATGAGAAGTTCGTAGTCTTCCCCGCCGCTAATCGCCTCTTGCAGTGTTGCGCCTTCTGCGACTGGAATTTGAGTTACTGCAAAACCAACGTTGGAAGCAGTAGCCAGGCGGTGAAGGTCGAGTCCAATACCGTCACTGAGATCCATCATTGCGCTGGCGCCAGACTCTCTCGCTGCGACTCCTTCATCAAGTCGTGGAAGTGGTCGACACTGCGCTTGCACCAATTCGTCTTCAAGTGCAGCGCCGCCGCGTCGAAGACGAAGACCTGCGCTTGCTCTTCCGAGCACGCCAGTAACAAATATCTCATCGCCACTACGAGCGCCAGTTCGAAGCACCGCTTGTGCGAGTGGCACTTCACCAAAAACGCTCACCGCGACTGAGATGTCAGTAGCGCTTGACAGGTCGCCACCAACAACGGGGCAACCTGTGACCTCACTCGCAAGTGCAATGCCTCGGTGCAGTTGTTCGAGGTCGACTCCGGGCGGAGCACTCACCGCCACCGTTAGCCCCCGGGGATGAGCTCCCATCGCCGCCAAATCTGAAAGTGCCGAGGTGACTGCCTTGAAGCCCAAGTCTTCGAGTGAAAAAAGTTCAATTTCTAAGTGAACTCCGTATACGGCAACATCCGTGGAAACCACTACTTGGCCTAAAAATGGGCTTAGTACGGCTGCGTCGTCGCCAATATGAATCTCCCCGGAAGGGATGTTGCGCCGACCAACGATTTGGGCGATACGCTCCAATACGTTGTCTTCACGAGCCTGGTCGTTTTCGGATGAAAAGGAACTCATGAGGGTAAACACCTGGGGGGGTGTCTTGGCTGCAATGTTGCAGTCATGTGGAGAAGGGTTTTAACCATGACGTACCCAACTAATAACAAAAAACTCATCGCATGGGTTGAAGAGATCGCTGAACTCACTACACCCGATCGTATCCACTGGTGCGACGGGTCAGCAGAGGAATACGACCAATTGTGTCAACTTCTTGTTGATCAAGGAACGTTCACCAAGCTGTCACCCACCAAGCGACCTAATAGTTACTACGCAACCTCTGACCCGGGCGACGTTGCTCGCGTCGAAGACCGCACATTTATTTGCTCTGAAAAAGAAGTTGATGCTGGTCCGACTAACAACTGGATGGACCCATCAGAGATGCGCACAAAGCTAAAGGGATTGTTCGCTGGTTCAATGAAGGGACGCACCATGTACGTGGTCCCCTTCTCAATGGGCCCACTCGGATCGAAGATTTCACACATTGGTGTTGAAATCACTGACTCCGCCTACGTTGCTGTTTCAATGCGCATCATGACTCGTATGGGACGCGGTGCCCTTGAGGTACTTGGCGACACTGGCGAATTTGTTCCTTGCTTGCACTCAGTTGGTTCACCACTTGAAGCCGGACAAAAAGATGTCAAGTGGCCATGCAACGCAGATAACAAATACATTGTTCACTTCCCAGATACACACGAGATCATGTCGTATGGATCTGGATACGGTGGAAACGCCCTTCTAGGAAAGAAGTGCTTCGCCCTTCGTATTGCATCAGTGCTTGGTCGCAACGATGCATGGCTCGCAGAACACATGCTCATCTTGAAGCTCACAAGTCCTAAGGGTGAGTCACGCTACGTTGCTGCAGCGTTCCCGAGCGCTTGTGGAAAGACAAACCTCGCGATGCTTGTTCCAACTCTTCCTGAATGGAAAGTTGAAACAATCGGTGACGACATTTGCTGGATGAAGCCTGGTCCTGATGGTCGCCTCTACGCCATTAACCCTGAGGCTGGATTCTTTGGTGTGGCTCCTGGAACAAACATGGAGACCAACCCGAACGCAATGTACTCAGTTGAAGCAAACACCATCTTCACCAACACAGCAATCACTGCTGACGGCGACGTTTGGTGGGAAGGCATGGGAGAACCACCAGCCGGGCTTACTGACTGGAAGGGGCAGGCCTGGTCGAAGGATCTAGGAACTCCTGCTGCACACCCGAACTCACGCTTCACTGCTCCTGCGGGACAAGACCCAGCCATTGCACCTGAATGGGAAGACCCAGCTGGTGTTCCAATTGACGCAATCCTCTTTGGTGGACGTCGTGCCAGTGTTATCCCACTCGTGTTCCAATCACGCAGCTGGGACCACGGAGTATTCCTCGGTTCAATTATGTCTTCAGAGACAACTGCAGCAGCTACTGGTGCAGTTGGAAACCTACGTCGTGACCCATTTGCGATGTTGCCATTCTGTGGTTACAACATGGCTGACTACTTCGCTCACTGGCTGACGTTCTCTGACAAGTACGACGAATCCAAGCTTCCAAAGATCTTCTACGTGAATTGGTTCCGTAAGGGTGACGATGGTCGCTGGCTCTGGCCAGGATTCGGAGAAAACAGTCGAGTTCTCGAATGGGTATTTGAGCGCGTTGGTGGACGCGGTGACGCAGTTGAGACTTCAATTGGTTACCTGCCTACCAAGGACGCAATCAATACTTCTGGACTCAACGTCAACGCTAAGGACATGGAAGAACTTCTCGCAGTGAATAACGATGAGTGGCGCGCTGAAGTGCCAAGCATTCGTGAGCACTACGCCAGCTTCGCTGGACGAGTTCCACAGCGTCTTGAAGACCAGGTAAACGACCTCGAGGCGAGACTTAAGTAACTAGTCAGCAGTTTCTGCGTCAGCAACAATTAGTCGCGGACCAGAAGGCCAGTCAAAGTAACGCCACGTCCAGTTGATCATCACTCGTAGACGGTTGCGGAATCCAACCAGGTACCAGAGGTGAAGTCCTAACCACGCCAGCCATCCGGCTGTGCCCTTAATGACCTGACCCGTTGGCAACTTCGCCACTGCAGCGTGACGACCAATCGTTGCCATGATCCCCTTGTCGTGATACTTAAATGGCTTCGTTGGTTGAGCGCCAATGACATTCAGAATCTGCTTAGCAACGTGACGACCAGACTGAATCGCCACTGGAGCGAGTTGTGCGAGGTATGTAGTGTCGGTTTCGTGGATTGCTGCGGAGTCACCAATTGCCCATACGCAGTTGCTGTCAGCCAAGCGAAGATCGCTGCCAACGCGGAGTCGTCCACTTGGACCACGGCTTTCTTGCACTTCACTGGCGAGTGTTCCGTTGGCTGTTACTCCAGCGGCCCAAATGACACCAGCAACTTCGAGCTCTTCACCGTCATCGAATCGAATGGAGTCTTTCTGAACTTCAACAACTGAACGACCAAACTGGATTTCAATTCCCATTTCAGTGAGCTTCTTTACGGTGTACGTACTCACTTTTTCTGGGAAAGCTGTGAGCAGTCGTGGCGCCATGTCTACGAGGAGAACGCGAATGTTCGCGGGATCAATTCGAAGTCCGTCTCTACGAACCACAATTCGAATCAGTTCAGCAATCGCCCCTGATGTTTCAACACCAGTGGGGCCACCACCAACGACAACGAATGTCCGAGTAACTGGCTTTCCTTCTTCAGCTTCAACGTCAGCAGACTCGAGAGTCATTAGAAGTGTGTTTCTGAGTTTTCTTGAGTCAGATAGTGAGTAGAGAGGCATGGCGAATTTTGATGCACCCGGGATTCCAAAATACGCAGCCGTTGCACCTGTTGCAATAACGAGGTGATCGAATCCAATTACAGCGCCATCATTTAGACGAACGTGTTTTGCTTCATGGTCGACTTCCATAATCTGGCCGTGACGAAATCCGATGTTCTTTTCTTTTCCGAAGATTGTTCTAATTGGGTACGCAACTTCAGCAGGCTCGAGAGCGGCTGTTGCTACCTGATAGAGCAGTGGCAAGAAAGTGTGAAAGTTGTGTTGATCAATAATCGTGACCTTCACGTCTTTGCCAATGAAGCCTCGTGCGGCAGCAATTCCAGCGAAACCTCCACCCGCAATCACGACGTGAGGTAAGTGAGAATAATCAGGAAAGACCATTGCGGAATTAGTTGACGTCGACATGTTCACTAAATGCTAATGGTGCTTAGAAGAAATTGTTCATCGTCGAGCAAAACGTCGACCTATTCCGTAGATAAGTCCCGACGCGAGCATCAAAATTGAAAGTAATCGGTCTCCAATTTGAAAGTTCATCGTAATAGCGACTGGAATTAACGCTCCGATCACCCAGAGGAGTTGTTGGCGAACAGCAAAACGTGCGAACGTTCTCCCCTGCGCCCCTGCTGGAACATTGCGCTGAGTGATGGCGTCGAAACTTGGCTGCGTAACTGATGCACAGAGACCGAGCCATCCTGCGAGCAAGACCTGTGCCAGTAGCTGGGGATGTGACGAAGCAACTCCAGCGCCAATGCCCGTCAGCAGCAATGACCATGTGAGCAATGTTGATTCTCTTAGCGAATTTCGAACTCGTGTCACAATCGCGAGACCGAGAAGTGCTCCAACTCCACTGAGCGCTAAGGCGCACGCAAACCATGTGAGACCTGCGTGTTCACGCCTAAGACCGAAGGCCAGCATGAACGTTGTAAATCCCACGCTGAAACGCATTAGCGCCGAAGCCGTCAGGCCCCACGACACCTCGACGTCACCCGTGGGGTTAAGAGTATTTAGGTCTCGTTCTTCTTGCGTGAGTGAAACCACTTGATCACGAATAATTTTTGCCGGACGTTGTAGTCGCAGGCTCGCAACAGTGGCCATAGCGAACACAATTGACGCCGCAATCAAAACACTCGATGCGCCAATGCCCTTTAAGAGGGCTGCGCCAATAGAGCCAGCGAGTAGTCCAGCAAACGTTCCAAGCAGTGTTAACTGCGCATTGAATCCAGAGAACCCCTGCTCTTCAACTTCGTCTTGCGTTGGCCAACCCGATTCGCCAACATTGGATGCGTGCTCGCGGAACTGGTCGGTGCGAGCCATCTCAGGAACAAGTGCGCCACGAGTAACCACGTACAGCTTTGAAGAAATGAGTACCAAGAATGCTTCTGGAAATAGCCACAACGAGTTGAGATGCGTCGCCATTGACCAGCACAACAACACTCGAAGCCCAGCCGACATCGCCACCAGAATTCTTCGGCCATTTGCTGAGCGGTCTATGAGTGGCCCGAGAATTGGAGACACGATTGCAAAGGGCGCAATCGTTATGAGCAGATACGCCAGAACTTTGCTCTTGGCTTCAGTGGGTGAAACTGAGAAAAAGAGTGACCCGGCGAGCGAAACAGTAACGAGCGTGTCTCCTGCCATCATGATGACGTGGACTAGGGCTAAACGCCCAAATGCGGTGCTCTGATTAAAAAGGTCTTGCGCGGAGGCCCGCAAGAATGAGCCAAATCCACGTCTTCGCACGAAACAAGCGTAGGCGAAGTTCTTCTTAATTCAGGGCACATTCTTGTCACAAAAATGCTAAACCGGTTTTATGAATTCACATTTTTTTAGCAACCTGCCTTTCGCCCTACTCACTGCATGGGCGTGGGCCTTCTGTGCTTTTCTCGTAGGTCGCGTTGTTAAGCGTCACGCCACCATTGACATCTTCTGGGGATCTGGCTTTTTGTGGATCTATCTCGAGTCGCTTTGGTTCTCTCACTCACAAAGCAGTTCGTCCGGCGACAATTGGTGGTTTAACTCATCTCTCAACGGACACAGCATCCGATGGATCCTTCTAGGTGCTGTTGCACTTTGGAGTCTGCGACTTTCAATCCACCTCGCAATCAGACAAAGAGGCTCAGCGGAGGATTCGCGCTACGTATGGATTATGCGTGGTGCGCGTGATGGGAATAAAAGCCTCTACGCCCTTCGAAAGATTTACGGACTGCAGGGACTGCTCATGTGGTTTGTTTCACTTCCCCTGCAGTGGATGGCGTTTGCGACAAACTTCAACGTCCTCGTTTGGGTGGGACTCGCCATTGTGCTGATTGGTGTGTACTTCGAAGCTGTAGGTGATGAACAACTTCGTCGCTTTGTTGCTAACCCTGCCAACAGTGGCACCACAATGAATACCGGACTATGGCGTTACACACGTCACCCTAATTACTTTGGAGACGCATGCGTGTGGGTTGGTTTTTTTATCTGCGCACTTTCAACAAAGTACGGATTCATAACGATCTTGTCGCCAACACTTATGGTGTGGCTCTTGACGTCACTTTCAGGTAAGCCAATGCTCGAAAAGAAATTGTCAAAGACTCGTACGGGCTACAACGAATACATTGCTGCAACGAGTTCGTTCTTCCCGCGTCCGCCAAAGAAACTCAGCTAGCGCGACGCTTTTCTAAACGTTTCGCGACCAGTCGCCAAGCGAGCATTCCAAATAGCAGGAAAGAAAATGCGACGATAATGAACGACGTCGCTGTTCCTTGACCTGAGATCACTCGAAGAATCATTCCAACAGCTGTTGTCACTGAGGCAACCAAGACAGCGGCTTTGTAGGTCCAGCCTCCACGCTTGGTTTTGATTAAAAAGAGCCAAGCGAGAATCAGTCCAACGGCAAATGGCCAGGTGGTGGTGAAGATTCCTCTGGTGGTCTCGCCATCATTGTGCTGAGCTCGCCCGATGGTTACAAATACCAGGACTACTGCAAAATCTAGGGAACCTCTGAGTGCGCGCATACCTAAACACTATCTAGGACATTGCGCACAACACCCCTTCTAAAGTGACCTAATTTGTCAGCATGAGTAAATCAGACCGCGCCAGAAGTTTCGAAACAACCAACAATGCAACAATCACGTTGCCCGATGGGCGCACCGCGCACAAAGACCACATTGAACACTCCGAGCGACTCGTAAAAAAGTTTTACAACGTTCGACCTGGTGTCTGGTCTTTTGTTGGTAACGGTCTTTCCAATCAGTCATTCATTGAAGGACCAGAAGGCATCATCGCAATCGACACTGGCGAATCAATCGAAGAAATGGCTCACGCTATTGCCACACTTCGCGAACACAGCGACAAGCCAATCGTCGCAGTTCTATACACGCACTTTCACTACATCACTGGAACAAAAGCTGTTGTAACCGAGAACGCAGGCAAGCCATTTCCAATTTGGGGACACGAGCGCATCAAGCACAACCGTGAAGGCGCGACTGCAGAAATAGGACCTACATATTCGCGCGGTCTGGTTGAACAGTTTGCAATTCTTATGCCAGAGTCTGGGCCCGACGGCAATGTAAACGTTGGACTCGGAAGATTCTGGCGCGATCCCATGCACGCACCGTTCACCACTGGATTCATGGCTCCGACGAATACATTTGGCGACGAACCAAGTACCCACACAATCGCTGGTCTACGAGTTGACGTGATTCCCTCACCATCTGATGCCAATGACTCAGTCACCTACTGGTTCCCTGAACTCGACACTGCTGTAAACAACACAGTCTGGCCAGTGCTCTTTAACGTCTTTGCAATTAGAGGCGAGGAATACCGAGACCCTCGCATCCTTATTAAGGGTGTCGAGAAACTCTTGGCACTGAACCCAGAGCATCTTGTTGGCGCGCACGGTCCTCCAATTTCTGGCAAGGACCAGATTCAAACTCGTGTCACCAAGTACCGTGACTCAATTCAGTTCCTATGGGACCAAGCCGTTCGCTCAATGAACAAAGGAATGTTCAGCGCTGACATTGGACAAGCAGTTGAACTTCCAGCTTGGTGCGACGAGGACTACCTCACTTCTGAGTTCTATGGCGTCGCTGAACACCACATGCGCCAAATCAGAACTGGGCTCTTTGGATTCTTCGACGGCAACGAAGCGAACTTGTTCCCCCTCACAACACCTGAGCGCAGTGAACGAATCATTGAAGGCTTCGGTGGTCGAGCCAACGTTGAAAAGCAGTTACGAGATGCCCTTTCGAACGATGACATTCGCTGGGCACTCGAACTCGGCTCTTGGTTGGTCCACTCACCTGGTGCCACACCGGAAGACAAGAAGCTTCTAGCCACTGCTCTTAGAACAATTGCTCAACGAACAACTTCAGCGAACATTCGTAGCTGGTGCATCACCCGGGCACTCACTCTTGACGGTTCTTTTGATTTCTCGAGGTTCAATGATCACCGCTTCAGTTACAAAATCATTGTTGAATCGCCTCACGAGATGTACGTTGCGTTACTGCGAGTCACGCTTGATCCTGATCTCGTTGAAAATGAAAACTTCCACATTGGCTGGGACTTCGGAAACGAAAAAACAGTCGGGCTTCATGTTCGCAACAGCGTCGCATTCGTGAGTGACGGGAAGAATGTTGACGCAACGCTTCACATGACCCTTGAAACATGGGCAGAAGTGCTGACTGGAAAGATCACATTCGCCACGGCCCAAGAAGCAGGCAGAATCACAATCACTGGTGATGACAAGCGAGTTAAAAAAGTATTGGGTGCTTTCGAGATTGGTGCGCTTCGAAATGTCTAGCGAGTCATTGCCACTCTCAACACCAGAATTCACTGGTCACATCGAGCGATTCATCACTGATTCGACACCACGAAAGCTCACAACACCAAAGGTTCCAAAGGGAGCTCCGAACGTTCTGCTCATTCTTCTTGATGATGTGGGCTTCGGTTCATTTGCGGGCGTTGGTGGACCAGTCCCAACGCCAGGTCTCGACAAAATTATTGAGCAGGGACTTCTTTACAACCAGTTCCACACCACAGCACTTTGCTCGCCAACGAGGGCATCGCTGCTCACAGGGAGAAATCACCACTCGGTGCACATGGGCGGCATCACAGAAATTGCAAACTCATTTCCTGGTTACGACAGCGCCCTTCCACCAGAAGCTGCAACTGTTGCGCAGGTCTTACAGCAGTCCGGTTACGCAACCTCATGTTTTGGGAAATGGCATTTAACTCCTTCGTGGGAGCAGAGTCCTGCTGGGCCGTTCAATCGCTGGCCAACTGGAATGGGCTTTGACCGCTTCTACGGGATCATTGGCGCTGAGTCGTCTCAGTTCGAACCACCGCTCTATGACCAGACAACTCCAATTGCCCCTTACGTAGGCAAAGAGAACTACCACCTCACAGAAGACCTCGCTGACCAGGCAATTAACTGGATTCAACGACAAAAGGCTTCGCGACCAGACCAGCCATTCTTTTGCTATTTCTCAACTCCAGCGGTGCACGCCCCTCACCATGTTGCACCCGAATGGAGTGACAAGTTCAAAGGAAAGTTCGATCAAGGGTGGGACGAACTACGCAATGAAATCTTTGAGCGCCAACTAAAGCTCGGAACTATTCCTGCAGGCACGGCAAATACAGTTCGGCCAAATGAGATTCCTAGCTGGGAAGAATATCCTGAGCGCTATCGCCCTGTCGCTTCACGACTCATGGAAGTGTTCGCAGGTTTCTTGGCTCACACTGATGCGCAGATCAAACGTGTCATTGATTCTCTCGACGAAATGGGAATTGGCGACGACACTCTGATCATTTACATCACTGGAGATAACGGCGCCTCAGCAGAAGGAACAGTGCACGGTGCCTGGAGCGCACCATCATTCCAAAACGGTGTGCACGAAGATCCTGAATGGTTACTTGAGCACATGGACGACTTTGGAACAGCCAAGTGTGAGAATCATTACAACGTTGGCTGGGCCTGGGCTCTTGATGCTCCGTTCCAGTGGATGAAACAGGTCGCATCTCACTTCGGTGGCACCCGTAACGCAATGGCAATGTCGTGGCCGAAGCGCATCAGCAATGGAAAGCAAATCCGTTCGCAATTCCACCACGTCACTGACATTGCGCCAACAATTTACGAAGCGACCGGTGTCACACCCCCAGCAACGTTCAATGGTATTGAACAGATGGAATTTCACGGGACATCAATGGTCTATACATTTGACGACCCTGATGCAGCTTCAACGCACACGTCTCAGTATTTTGAGATCCTTGGCAACCGTGCCATCTACAGTGACGGTTGGATTGCTTCATGCTTCCATGGCCGACTCCCCTGGATTCGATTCGCGGGTTTTGAATTCGATGGCGAGCAAGAGCGCTGGGAGCTTTATGACATACGCTCTGATTTCTCACAGTCAATCGACCTATCGCAAGAATTCCCTGAAAAACTTGAAGAGCTCCAGGCCATCTTTCACGAACATGCGCTCAAATATGGTGTGTATCCACTGAGAGATGCTGGCTCATCACGAGGCGGAGACTTCTCAGTTCCACATTCACTCGGCAATGCAACGAAAATGACGTACACGCCTGCTCACGTGCGCATGCCTGAAAGTTCAGTTCTCAACCTAAAGAATTGTTCGTATCAAATCACTGCAGTGATTGAGGTGCAAGACAGTGCTGAAGGTGTCATTGTTTGTCAGGGTGGGAACATGGCGGGTTGGTCGCTCTATCTCTCTAAGGATCGACTCCCAACATTTCATTACAACTGGTTCGGCCACGAGCACACCCAGTTCCAGTCGGCAACGCCGCTCGGTGCCGGTAAGCACACAATTGAAGTCAACTTTGTCTACGACGGAGGATTCGGTAAGGGTGGGGACCTCGTCCTTAGCGTCGACGGCGCACCAGTAGCAAGCGGGCGCATTGAGAAGACCATCCCATTGGTGTTCTCAATGAGCGGCGAAACATTCGACGTGGGGATTGACACTGGTTCGCCAGTTGGACCATATCCACACCATTTCCCATGCGGTGCAAAAATTCACACTGTGACGCTTGAGCGCTTGAATGAGCCAAGTGACGAAGTGAAGGCACTCATGCGAAAAGGCGAATTTAAAGCTTCACTAAGTACGCAGTAGGGCCGGTGGGGATCGAACCCACGACCGAGGGATTATGAGTCCCCTGCTCTAACCACTGAGCTACGGCCCTGCAAAAGACAATTGAACTTCAATATGCCTCACAACAAAGTAGCAGCACCGAGGCGAAGAACACCCTGGATACCTGGTCGCTAGCCTGAGTGAAGTGAACCAGCGATCAATCACAGAATCTGACGTCGTCATTGTTGGAGCCGGACTTTGCGGACTTCGCTGCGCGCAAATACTCTCTCAATCTGGACTCAATGTTGTAATTGTCGAAAAGTCTGATCGGGTTGGTGGAAGGCTTTCTTCTTTTTCGATAAACGGTTTCATAATTGATGAAGGCTTTCAGCTAATAAATCCCTCCTACCCTGAGCTACTTGCTTCAAAAGTACTGAAAGGCTTTGATCTCCGGTCGTTTGATCCGAGCCTGACATTCGTATCTAAAAATAAGACCTACCAATTAAGCGATCCTCGACTCCACTTGTTCGGAGCGCTCAAAGGACTTCGAAGCAGCCCTGTGTCGTTAAGCGACTGGGTAGCTTTCGCAAAACTCATGCTGACCAGTTATCTAAAATCACCTAAGAGCCTCCTGCGAGAGTCAGATTCAACCACCTATGCGGGTTTTGAGGCCACGGGAATGTCTAAAACAGTTATTGACGATGTAGTCCAGCCATTCTTACGCGGCACACTCCTAAGTGACGAACTTGAGACTTCATTCAATTACACGAAGCTTCTTCTAAAGAGTTTCGTAAAGGGCAGGCCGGGTACCCACCCAGAGGGCATTGCAGCTCTCCCCCAGGCGCTTGCCTCTCTAAGTCCAGATGTGCAGATCGACTTCAATTCGCCAGTGCTTTCAGTTAGCGAGCACACGGTGATAACTGAGAATGATGAGTACCGTGCAAAATACGTTGTTGTCGCGACTGATGGCACTTCTGCTCATCAGTTGGCAAGCTCGCCAGAACCCGAATGGTCTCCTCAGACCACATGGTGGTGGTCAGTTCCGAAACTTTCAGATAGCAGTGGGCTCAGGATCGACCTAGAAGATCGACTTCTCTCGAGTGGACTCGACATTTCATCTGTTAGCCCGGAGCGATCACCTGAACATCAGTCATTGGTAGCAACCCCAGCAAACATGGCTGGTCCAACAACAGAATCTGAGTTGAGAGCACGAGCCAGTGTCGCCAGAATGTACAGCATCGATGAAAAGGATGTTGAACTCATTACGACAACAGTCGTGTCTCACGCCCTGCCATTAATAAAACCACCTCTTCAACTTGGACAAGTGTGCAGAGTTGATGGAATGTATCTGGCCGGTGACTACCTTGAGACTGCTTCAATTCAGGGTGCAATGATGAGCGGCAACCGGATTGCATCGGCAATTTTAGCTATCAGTAAATAAGGTTTTCTCGTCGTCAGCATCGAGCCAGTTGTCTTGCCACGGCGTTGTAATAAGCCACTGAGCGGTGTCGTCAATACTCTCTTCAAGACTTCTTAGCGTTAGTCCGAGAGAGACTGCGTATTCATTGCTTAAAGCGAGAGAAGTTGGATCAAAGCCGCCCGACCAGAGTGGAAACTTTTCAAACCGCTTAGAGTCACTGAGCTTTGAAGGAGAAATTTCCACGAGCTCGGTGTCACTTGGCCCAACTCGCTTAGCGATTCGCTCCATAACTTCGCCAAAACCAGCTCCCAGTGATGGGTTGCAGACATGCACTCCGCCAATGAATTTCTTTTCAGCCATCAATACCGTGAACGCTCCTAAGTCTCGAGCATCAATCCACTGCATGGAACTATTCGCTGGACCTGGGAAGGCAACCTTCCCACCTCGTTGAATCCGAGCAACCCAGTATGGAAATCGCATTGTCTTGTCGTGTGAACCAATTACGTATGTTGGGCGAATAATTCCAATGTCTGATCCAAAATGTTCATGTGCAGCTCGCTCACTTGCCGCTTTCAAAGGGCCATAGGTGTTTCCATCCACTGGAGCTTCGAGGTCAAGATCACCGAGTTCAATTAACGGAGTTGATTCTGTGGCACCAGTTGCACCTGGATACTTGTACGCAGAGATTGAAGAAATCTGAATGTAGTGACCGCCACGACCACCGAGTGCGTTTGCGAGTAGTTCAACATCCCTTGGTCGATACGCAATTGCATCAATTGTCGCATCAAAAGACTTGTCGTCAAGAACCGATAGGTCACCCTGACGGTCACCAATCAACCGGTGAACGGAATCTGGTAAATCGTTTGGAGACTTACCCCGATTAAGAACTGAGACCTCATGGCCATTTTCAACAGCCGCATGTGCGATTGCTCTTCCAACGAACGATGTTCCGCCAACAATAAGTATTTTCATAATGACTAAGAGTAGGCGCATCGTGACGGAACGCGGGAATTGGCCGTAACGGAGGCAAAACGTCGGTCTATTTTTTAAATAGCTTCCTTGGATCTAGCTTTGCTCCTTGATTTCGAACGCGTATCAACAGAGTTTCAGCCCAGGCAAACTCCAATGCCAAAATAATGAGCCCGAGTATAAGTAATGGCAAAGTAAAAGGTCCAGGGAGGACAATCAGAAGTAGTCCGGCAATAATCAGTGTGAATCCAACAAGAAGAGCGATGGTTTTGCGAAGTGCCTCGGGCAACATCATCCAGGCTTGCTTTGTAGTGATCTTCATTTTTTACTTCCGGTCTTGCTTCTAAAAGACAGGTTTTACGTGCACTTCTGGCTCCCAGAGCAGGACTCGAACCTGCAACCTAGCGATTAACAGTCGCTTGCTCTGCCAATTGAGCTATCTGGGATTGCACCCGAAGGTAAATCAACATTAGCACCCACAACTAGGCACTACTGCTGGTCAAACCACCTCTGAAGTCGCTCCGCAACCGGGCTTTCGCGAACAGCACGACGACAGCGCTCAATCCGCTTTGTCATCCCCTGACGACTGATGCCCTTCTTGTTCGCAATCTCTTCAACAGACATTGTGCGAAATGTTGATTGCCAGAATGCATCAAAGTCTTCTCCGCAGAGCTCACGAAGTGCATCAATTACCCATGATGGAGCATCGCCTGGATCACTGACTTGCCTGATTTCACTCATCTCATAAGAAGGTGCCTGATCGTAACGTCGTGCATTCAGATCACGATTCATCTGAAGTACTTCAAGAGCTTTCGTTTGTGAGATTTCAAGTTCCATCGCAACATCTTTTTTAGTAAGACGCTTGGTCGGGTGAAGGCGCTCGAGCTTTTGTAATGCGAGTACTTGTCGCATTTCAGAGTCTGTAAGACCGGCTTGTTGCTGCACCGCTTGATTAACGAGTTTCATAATCCAGTAGTTCGCATACGTTGAAAAACGATTCCCTTGTTTTGGATCAAATCGATGCAGCGCGTTCACCAGACCTTCAATGCCAGCGGCTTCAAGGTCTTCGCTACCGAATCTGTAGCCACGTTCCATTACGCGAGTGCGAACTAGCCCACAGGTTGCTTGCAGTAGCCGTGTCTCTGCGTCTTGACCTTCTTGGCGCTCACGTTGAAATTTTCTGCGCTTTGCTTGATCGGTAACTTTTCCTTTAGCAAGAGTTGCTGTAGCTTTTCTTCCCGCTTGTATAACTGGATGAAGTCTGCGCTCTTCTTCCACGCTTAGTGGTGGCGTCATGACTAGACCGCCAATGACTCCCCTTGGTGAGTTGTTCACGAAGTTGTGCGCTCTTCTAACCAAACACGCAGATCCTGCTCGGCTTCTGCGGCCTGAGCACCACCAAGTAGGTCAATGCGAATCTTCACGTCACGAATTGTTGCCATTGCCACGTCAGGTGCGATAGATCCATCACGTAGTTCGCGTTCAACGTTCTTTAATTCCTCAGTTACCGCAGCTCTAAGGAGCTGCGCAATGACTGCTGACACTTCACGTTCTCCGTAGTCACGGTCTAGCTCTGAAACGACAATCTCGCTAAGGACTTGGGCAGCTTCTTCTTCACCTTGTTGACTCAGCTTTTCTATGACATCGCTAATTGGCTGGCCCGATGAAATACCTTCAAAGATTTCACGCTGAATTTCATTAATGAAGTAATGAATAACGAATCGCTCTTTAATCGCTGGTTGGGCGTGAACACAGAGTCGAAGTGCTTCGAGGCCCGGTCGAGGCATTGGTGAAAGTGGCGCGCGTTGCATGGGCGCGCTCTCAGTTGGCGGTTCATTGTCAATGTACTTACGAGCTCCACTACGAACCGCTTCAGCGACTTTGGGACGAAGAGCACTCACTTCTAAGCGAAGTCGGTCAGCAACCTGAAGTACGTACTGGTCACGAACGAGATCATTAGGGTGCTCGGCAAGAACTGCCAGTGCCGCCTCTGCCCCACGTGCACGTCCTTCGGCGGTTGCGAGGTTGGCGGCTTCAAGAACTCTCTCTAGGCGGAACTGTAGGAATGGAACAGCATTCGCAATTGCATCCCTAAGCGCCTCTGGATCCTTTTGTGCAAGCTCTGCAGGGTCCGTGCCCTTTGGAAGACGAGCAACAGCAACATCAACTTCGTGTTGCTTTTCCCATTGGTACACAGACGCTGCGGCACTCTGTCCAGCACTATCAGCGTCGTAGGCCAGCACAATTCGTTTAGCGAAGTTACGCATGGTTCGAAAGTGCTCTTCACCGAGTGCGGTTCCACATGTTGCAACTGCTCGTGGCATGCCCGCCATGAAGAACGCAATGACGTCGGTGTAGCCCTCACAGACAATTATTTCGCCAGACTTGATGATGTCTTCTTTGGCCCAGTTCAGTGCGTAGAGCGTGCGTCTCTTTGAGTAGATCGGCGTTTCAGGACTGTTCTTGTATTTAGGTTCGGTTCTGCCGTCGGGGCGAACAACATCAGCGGCGGCTGGAAGAATTCGACCACCGACCGCAATTGCTTTTCCAGCTGGATCGAAAATAGGAAAAATGATTCTTGCGCGAAGTGAGTCTTGGCGACGATCGCGCTTGTTTACAAACCCGAGTCCAGTTCCAAGCAACACCTTCTCATTAAGTGACAGCGCATTCGATAACCCATCCCACTCATCTGGTGCCCACCCGAGTTGGAACTGACGTGCAATCTCGCCATTGATGCCGCGTGTCTTTAAGTATTCGCGAGCGTCACGAGCGTCTTTTCCAGTGAGAAGTCTCTCGTGATACCAGGTAACTGCTTTATCCATGGCGGACATGAACTCTTGTTTGTCTTTTCTTGCCGGACCGGACTTATCGTCTTCGTGAAGTTCAATGCCAGCTTTGTCAGCGAGAAAGCGCACTGCTTCCATAAAGTCCATATGCAGCATTTCGCGGACCCACGTGATCTGATCACCTGATGCTCGACATCCGAAGCAGTAGTAAATGCCTTCTTGAGCGTTCACCGAAAATGAAGGGGTCTTCTCACCGTGAAATGGGCAGAGGCCACCCCACCTTGTTCCAGATTTTTTAAGGGCAACTTGTTCGCTAATCAAGGCGACAATGTCAGTTGCTGCGCGCACCTGCGCAATCTCATTGTCCGAAATAGCCATGTAAAGACGGTAGTGCCTTATGACAGCCCTGGGTGCAAATGGCCATTCCAATTGCCTAAACTCGTCCTATGTCTGATTTCGCCGTAGAAGCACTCAATATCACCCGTTCATTCAAAGACGGAGAGGTAAAGGCCCTAGGCGGGGTTTCTCTCCAGGTTCCAAGAGGAGAAGTCTTTGGTCTCCTCGGGCCAAATGGATCGGGCAAAACCACCATGGTCCGCATCCTTTCGACCATTCTGAAGCCAACGTCAGGGTCTGCAACCGTTAACGGTTTTGACGTCGTGAAGCAAGCTGACGCCGTTCGTCGCAGTATTGGACTTGCTGGTCAGTACGCAACGGTCGACGAGAACCTCACTGGGTTCGAGAACATTCGAATGGTTGGACTTCTTAATCACATTGACAAGTCGGTGTCTTCAAGACGTTCACACGAACTACTAGAGCAGTTTGGTCTCACTGACGCTGGTAACCGTATTGCTAAGACCTACTCGGGTGGAATGCGTCGTCGCCTCGACCTCGCAGCAGCTCTCGTTGCACAACCACCACTTCTCTTTCTTGATGAACCAACAACTGGTCTTGACCCCCAAAGTCGCCAAGACCTCTGGAGCATTATTGAAACACTCGTTGAAGGTGGAACCACTGTTCTTCTAACAACTCAGTACCTCGAAGAAGCTGACCGACTAGCGAAACAACTTGTTGTTCTCGATCACGGAAAGATCATTGCCCAAGGAACATCGCAAGAACTTAAAACACAACTTGGAAACACGGTTCTTTCCCTCACCTTCGCATCAACTGACGATGCACGTCGTGGCGCAGAGTTAGTCAAGGACATTTCAGATAAGCCTGCAAACATCGAAGGCACTGTGGTTGACTTCACCGTTGCACGTGGACCGGCTTCTGCTGCTGATGCACTTCGTCGTCTCGACGCATCAGGCATCACAATTGCCGGACTCGCACTTCGCGAGCCAAGTCTTGACGATGTGTTCTTAAATCTCACTGGACACAAAGCAGAAGAAGCAACGGAGACTCCAGTCGAACCTGCAAAGAAGCAGCGTGGACGAAAGGCAAAAGCATGAGCGTCACAACCATCTCTAAGAGAAGCAGACTTCGCTGGTCAATCAGCGACACCCTCACTATTGCCAAGCGTGACTTAATTGCCTTGGTTCGAATTCCTACAACACTGGTGTTCGCAGTCATTCAGCCAATCATGTTCGTAGTGCTCTTTCGCTACGTTTTTGGTGGTGCCATTAAGACTCCCGGAAACTCCTACGTGAACTTCCTCATTCCAGGAATTCTCGTTCAGACCACCATCTTCGGTGCCGTTGGAACAGCAATTGGACTCGCTGAAGACCTTCAGAAGGGTCTCATTGAGAGGTTCCGCGCCCTGCCAATGGCGCGCATGGCTGTCATGGGTGGAAGAACTGTTGCAGACCTCGCACGCAACTTGATGGTGATTGTTGTCATCACCATTGTTGGTTTCCTCGTTGGGTTCCGTCCAACAGGAAGTTTCGTTTCCTACATTCAGGCCTGTCTTTTGATGCTGTTGTTTGCGTACTGTCTCTCCTGGGGTTTTGCGTTCATTGGACTTGCTGCACCGAACTCTGAAGCAGCTCAGGCAATGACATTCCCACTTATTTTCCCTCTCACATTCGCATCATCAATCTTCGTACCAGTGTTATCAATGCCGAGCTGGTTGCAGGTCTTTGCTCGTAATCAGCCAGTGAGCCAGGCCGCTGAAGCGGTTCGAGGACTTATGAACGGACAGCCCCACGGGAACTCAACATGGATGACACTGATTTACGCAGTTATTGCAATTGCACTTCTTGGACCAATAGCTACCGCTAAATACAAGAAGGTCGCGTAACTAAGTGGCATTGCTTAACGTAGAACAGCTTCAAGAAATTCTCGTTAATGCATTTCCAAACGCTGATGTTCCGCGCGTGGAAGAAGTATCCGGGGACACTGTCTTGGTTTGTCTTCCAACCACTGAGCGCCACGGACGCCCAGGTGGCACCATCTCTGGTCCAACAATGATGACTCTCGCTGATACTGCAGCGTGGATGGCCATCCTTGCTCAAATTGGCCCGGTGCTACTCGCAGTAACAACAAGTCTGCACATTGACTTTCTTCGCAAACCAGCCATCACAGATTTAATGGCAAGAGGACGCATCCTCAAACTTGGTCGCAAGCTTGCCGTGGTTGATGTTGAGATCTTTTCTCGCGGTGAAACAAAGCTCGTTGCAAAGTCGCAAGTGACGTATTCCATCCCCGCAACTGAAGCCCAGTAACTTGAGCACGCAGAAAGAACACTCGCCTCTTTCAAACGTATTGATCCTGCTTATGGCGCTTGGCGCTTGCATCATTGTGATGAATCTGTACTACGTACAGCCACTACTTCATCAATTACGTGGTGACTTTCACGTAAGCACCGCAACTGCAGCTGCGTTAATGACGTGTACGCAAATTGGCTATGCCCTCGGACTCGCATTTGTTGTTCCCCTCGGTGACATCATCCCTCGCCGAAAGTTAGTCGTGGGTATTTTCTTGTTAGCGGCGCTGATGATCGGCATTGGATCATTCATTACATCGTTCACGTTCTTCGTGATGCTTTCAGTGCTGATTGGACTTACTTCAGTTGGTGGACAGGTAATTATCCCCTTCGCTGCAGACCTTGCTCCAGAGGAACAACGTGGACGAGTCATTGGAAAAGTAATGACCGGACTCCTTATGGGAGTTCTGCTGTCACGAACTTTCGCTGGTCTCATTGCGCAGGCCTGGGGATGGCGTGCGGTGTACGTGTGCGCAGCAGTACTTCTTGTTGTTATGGCTGGCGTCATGCATTTTGCACTGCCACAGGAACCCATTCGCTCACACGTTCGGTACCGGACTCTGGTGATGAGTTCTTGGTTACTTATTACGAAGCATCGTCAGCTCCAAAAACGTGCATACCTCGGATCATTACTTTTTGCAGCTAACAGCACTCTTTGGACTCCACTCTCGTTCCATCTTGCGGGTGCTCCCTTCAAGTATTCCAATGCCGCAATTGGACTCTTCGGTCTCTTTGGCGTGGCGGGAATTCTCGCTGCCAACGCTGCTGGTGCGCAGGCCGACAAGCAGCGAACCAAGGTGATGACAGTTATTGGTGCATCAATTCTTATGGCTTCATTCGTCATTTTGGGCATTGGTCAGCACATGCTCTTTGGACTAGCTCTTGGCATCATTGTTATGGACGCTGGAATGCAAACAGTCCAGATCACAAACCAGTCAGTTATTTACTCACTTATGCCAGAGGCTCGAAGCCGCATAAATAGTGCCTACATGGTCTGCTGCTTTAGCGGAGCATCAATTGGCTCATATATTTCTGGAGTTGTCTATTCACAGTACGGCTGGACTGGCGACTGCTGGTTAGGCGGACTCTTTGGTGCAGCAATTGTTATACCCGCGCTGTTGTGGCGAGTCCCTGCAACAAAGAGCGTTAGTACTTCGTAGAGAGATTCTTGATTACGGCGTGAAATTCGCGCATCGTGTTTTCAATAATCTCAGCCACAGGAGCAACTGACTCAATTCGTCCCATCACTTGTCCGCTAAGCGCCACTGATGCTTCCATGTCGCCACCGAAGTAAAGA
>Ga0304729_1000059_pt1 | contig 73456 bp, 95 predicted proteins | sample C_131016_MF_Meta_FD_190475 | JGI IMG/M metagenome (GOLD analysis project Ga0304729, IMG submission 190475) | Freshwater microbial communities from Lake Croche, Canada to study carbon cycling - C_131016_MF_MetaG (v2) (version 2) | ecosystem: Environmental > Aquatic > Freshwater > Lake | place... | reverse complement strand
TTCTGGCACACAGGGTGTGCAAGGTTTAACAGGTTCTGGCACACAGGGTGTGCAAGGTTTAACAGGTTCTGGCACACAGGGTGTGCAAGGTTTAACAGGTTCTGGCACACAGGGTGTGCAAGGTTTAACAGGTTCTGGCACACAGGGTGTGCAAGGTTTAACAGGTTCTGGCACACAGGGTGTGCAAGGTATACAGGGTATGCAAAGCATTCAAGGAACTCAAGGGCTTCAAGGTACTAGCGGAACCAACGGTACAAACGGCACCAATGGAACCAACGGCGCTGACGCAATCTATGAATCAGATCAAGCAGTAATATCAATGCAGGTATTTGGATAGGAAATGGTATAATATAAATTATGGCAACGTATAGCAAACAGCTTCTTTCACAATCTACACAGGGTCAGCCAATTACAGTTAATGCAACTGATCGAACAGCTGGTACACTTATTCATTCCACAGGAACTTCATCATCTGTCATTGATGAAGTGTGGCTCTACGCTAACAACACATCCACATCCCCAGTATTGCTCACAGTTCAGTTCGGTGGCACAGGCGCAGTCCAACACGCAAAGCCAATCACTCTTGCTCCACAATCAGGCGATGTTCTCATCGTTGCTGGCTTGCCATTGACAGGCACAGGCGGTAGCCCAGCTAGTGCAAACTCAGTTGCAGCTTTTGCTGCAACTGCATCAGTCATCACAATTTCAGGTTATGTCAACAGGATTTCCTAATGGCTAATCCAAATCGCAGAGGTCAAGCAGGTGCATCAGTACGAACTGGTATGACTGGTTCTAATGTCACGCCTTGGACAAATACACACTTCAACTTGCCTTATGGCTTGTTTCTTCAACAACGTGTTGGAATGGCTGATATTACCAATGTGACTGCTTCGGGTGGAACTGTTACCTATACTGCTGCAAATAGTTATTCGGCTGGTGATACTGTTTCAATTTATGGTGTAAACCCAGTTGCGTATAATTTACAAAATGCTACAGTTATTGCGGGCTCTGGTGCAACTGCGCTTTCATCTACTCAATTTTCAGTAACAAATGCTGCAACAGGAACTTATGTTTCAGGCGGTATTGCTCAAAAAACTGGTGCAATTTCCATAACAATTCCCGCAGGAATAAACTTTGTTTATGCTATTGCAGTTGGCGCTGGTGGCGGTGGTTCTGCTGGTGCTAATGGAAGTTCAGGTTGTGCTGGACAGATTTCGTGGGGCTGGACTTTTGCAAGTTCATCTTGCATAGTTGGTGCTGGTGTTACTAGTGGTGTCGGTGGTTATACGCGCTATGGAAATATAATTGCAGTAGGCGGTCAACCTTCATCTGGTGGTGGCATAACTTCTTATGGTGGTTATTTGAATAACATTGCTTGCAATTATTGGGGTATGGCAAATGGGACTAATGGAACTGCAACATCTCTCAATGGAGGTGTTGGTGCTAATGGTGGCTGTGGATATGGCACATACGGCTCAGGTGGTTCTTCTACTGCTGGTAACGGCGGTAATGGAATTTCAGGTGGTGGTGGTGGAACTGCTGGAATAAGCGGAGTATCTACTGCTTCTACTGCTGGTAATGGCGGTTCAGGTTTTGCTGGTGGTGGCGGTGGTCACGCGGGTACAACTACTGGAAGCAGAACAGGCGGTAATGGTGGTACTGGAATTTCAATTCTAAACCCATCAACAACTTACACAGGTGGTAATGGTTCAACTGGTACTGGAACTGCTGGCGCAGGTGGTGGTGGTGCTGGAGTTGCAGGTAATGGCAGAGACGCATCAGGAAATGCTGGTGGCGCAGGTGGACTTGGTGGGGGTGGTGGGGGTGCTGCACCAACTGGCGGTACTGCTTCAATAGGTGGCGCAGGAATACTTTACCTTTTTTACTAGGAGATAACTATGAGCGCATCAATCTATAACAATTCATCATTTACTGATACTCCTTACGGACTAAAACTGCAACGGACTTTTACCGCAACGGGAACTTATACTTTGACAGGTGCAGACATAATCCCAACTGGTATCAATCGAGTTTATGCAATCGTCATCGGCGGTGGTGGCGCAGGAAGCACACAGACAACTGGTGGCGGTGGTGGCGGTGGAGCAGGTGGATATTCTGCTGGTTGGACTTATGTATCAAACTCGGTAACTGTTGGTACAGGTGGTCTTGGTTCATCAACTGTTGGTGCTGGTGCTAACGGATTACCAAGTATTTACGGAATGGTTTTTGCTGGTGGCGGTTCGGGCGGGTTGAACTCAACAACTGGCGGTGGCGCTGGTGGAGCAACAACTCCAACAGGTCGCGCCTCAACTACTTCTTACACAGGAGCATCTGCTGTTGATACTGCAAATTCAACTGGTATCAATTATGCGAGTAGTGGTGGTACTGCTTTAGCAGGTGTTTCATCAGGCGGTGGTAATGGTTCTCCAACTGTTACTGGAAATATAACTGGTGGTGCTAGTGGTCGCGGTCTTATTACTGGTGGTGGCGGTGCAGCGGGAACAGCAGGAACAGGTACAGGCGGTGCTGGTGGAACTGGTGATTTCTACAATGGTGGAACCGCAACTGGTGGAACTGGAACAACTTTTGGTGGCGGGGCTGGTGGTGCTGGATATTCCGAAGCAGGTTATTCAAATGGTTATCCAGCAGGAACGGCTACTGGTGTTTTGAATAATGGCGGACAAGGCGGAGCAGGCGGAGGTGGTGGAGGCGCTGCTTCCACACTAGGCACTGCTGGCACTGGTGGTCGTGGCGAAGTAAGAATCTACTGGTAAAGGAAAACAATGGCTATCAAATACGAATACAACTCAATTTGCTGTAATCACTTCTATGTTGAAGTACGCAATCCAGAAGATCAGCAGGTTGTTACCAAGTGTAATATTTGCGGTCAAGGTGATTATACTTTGATTACACAAGTAAACCTTGATGAAACTTTACAATAACTAGTTCGATAGGATATAATCAATAGATGAATCTAGTTCAAAGAGCCGTTGAAAACGGTGGTAAATTAGCGCCAATTCTTATAAAAGAAGGATCAAATAAAGGGACGGGATTAATGAATCCCTCCGTTTTTATAGATGATGATGGAGATATCCTTGTTAATCTAAGACATGTTAATTATTCACTTTATCATTCTGAAAAAAATATGAGGTTTCCTTCAAGTTGGGGACCATTGGCATATTTGCATCCAGAAAAAGATATGAATCTTAGAACATATAATTATTTATGTAGATTAGATAAAGATTTTAATATGACTGATCATTGCTTAGTAGATACTAGTGCTCTTGATTCTCCCCCGCTTTGGGAGTTTGTTGGATTAGAAGATGCCCGTGTTGTTCAATGGAATAAAAAATATTATTTAATTGGAGTTCGTAGAGATACTACTACAAACGGTCAAGGTCGTATGGAATATTCTGAAATTAAACTTAATAAGAAAAAATGGACTGCAAAAGAAATATCAAGAATAAGAATTCCTGCACCTGGAGATGATGGTTCATATTGTGAAAAAAATTGGTATCCTATTATAGATAAACCATACCACTTTGTTAAATGGACTTCTCCTACTGAAATTGTAAAAGCTCTTCCTACTAACCCGCCAAATATTGAACAAGTTTCTCTAAAAGAAACTTTTAATGTTGGATTGGATCAAAGGGGCGGGTCTCAAATGATACCCTGGAATAATTATTATCTTTCAGTCCCACATGAAGTATTATTATGGAATAACTATCTTAATCAAAAAAATGGCATATATCGTCATAGACTTTGCGTATGGGATAAAGATTATAATTTAATTGGATTGTCTCCAGAAAACTTTTCATTTTTAGATGCAGATATTGAATTTTGTTCAGGTGCAGCAAAATTAGGAGATGATTTATTATTAACATTTGGATTTGTTGATAACGCCGCATTTATATTAAAAGTTCCAAATATAATTGTTGAAGAAATGATTCAGGAGGCAATAAAACATGCAAACAATTGAAAAATTAATTGAAAATGCATCTCATGATATGTTTAATCCACAAAATAATTTTAATATTGCAAAAGAATATGAAAAAATTGGTCAAACTGCAGCAGCAATGTCATTTTATTTAAGATCTGCAGAATATGGTTTTGATTCTAATCCAATTTTAACTTATTCATCGTTAATTAGAATTTCTTATTGTGTTGCTGATCAAAATGGAAGAGAGCATACTGTAGAAAATGCTTTGTTGCAAGCAATACAACACATACCTGCAAGACCAGAAGCATATTACGTCCTTTCTAGAAATTATGAAAGATTACAAAAATGGCAGCAATGCTACACTTTTGCAGAAATTGGACTCCTTCATATATCAAAGATGGAGCCCTTGCCAATAGATGTTGAGTATTATGGATCTTATTGTTTATATTTTCAAAAAGCAGTCTCAGCTTGGTGGCTGGGTAGAAAAGATGAATCCAAGCATATATTTGAAAAATTAATGAAAGAAAACATTCCCGAGCATTATAAATCATCAATTAAATATAATTTAGAAAAAATTTAGGAGTCAAATAATTGCATTTTTTGATTAGTTTGATATACTTGTAGCATATGAGCCTACAATCCACTAAGGGTTTTAGATACCCGCAATATACAGATACTCCAGATGTTCCAAGAGATTTACAGTACTTGGCATATGATCTTGACGCATATTTAAGTACTAATGCTGGTCCCCAAGGTATACAGGGTAGACAAGGAATTCAAGGCAATCAAGGCGTACAAGGAACTCAGGGTATTCAAGGACTTAATGGATTATTTGCCGCACAAGGAATTCAAGGCTCTCAAGGTTTACAAGGCGGCGGATACAATCAATTACAAGGTATACAAGGTACTGCTGGATATATCGGTAGAGATGGCGTACAAGGAACTCAGGGTATTCAAGGACTTAATGGATTATTTGCCGCACAAGGAATTCAAGGCTCTCAAGGTTTACAAGGCGGCGGATACAATCAATTACAAGGTACGCAAGGTATTCAAGGCGCGGGAACACAAGGAGTAACAGGCAGTCAGGGTTTAATCGGTATTCAAGGAACAACTGGTTCAGGTACTCAAGGAACCACAGGTATACAGGGAGCCACGGGAACTCAAGGCACCCAAGGTATTCAAGGTAATACTGGCACACAAGGAACTCAAGGAGTAATTGGCGTACAAGGATTAACTGGAATACAAGGCACGACAGGAACTCAAGGAACAATCGGTAATCAGGGAATACAAGGTACTACTGGCTCACAGGGTATTACAGGTATTCAAGGACTATTAGGTAATCAAGGCACTACTGGCGCACAAGGATTACAAGGCACAACTGGTTCACAAGGAACTACAGGTATACAGGGCGCAGTCGGTAATCAAGGCACTATCGGTTCACAAGGAATAACAGGTTCACAAGGAACAACTGGTTTGCAAGGATTTCTTGGTATTCAAGGAACAACTGGTTCAGGCGCACAAGGAACTACTGGTTCACAAGGAATACAAGGTATTCAGGGTGCAAACAATACATCACTTCTTACATCTGCAAATACTTTTACAAACAATAATATTTTTAACAACGGATTAACTGTTCAAGGCTTAACTGTAGGTCAAGGTTATAGCGGTAGCGGTGGAACAAATACCGCACTTGGCTATCTTGCGCTACAGAGTTCCAATGGTAATTATCAAAACGTTGCTATTGGCTATCAGGCGTTACAGAGTTTAAATGGTAACTTTACAAATTACAACTCTGTTGGAATTGGTTATCAAGCATTGCAAAATTATGGTGGCGGAAATAATAACAGCAATCTTGCTATTGGTTATCAAGCACTTCAAAACAATTACGGCATTACAAGCAATATTGCTATTGGTAGTACAGCGATGCAATACAACTATGGATTTGGTAATACTGCCGTAGGTAATGCGAGTTTACAGTTCAACGCAGTTACAACCATTACATTAGGTTCAATTACTGGTGGTAGTGGTTATACAGATGGAACTTATACGAATGTTACTTTGACTCTTGTATCAGGTACGGCAATGCTTTATTATCCTAAAGCAACTATTGTGGTATCGGGCGGAGCAGTAACAACTGTAACAATTACAACACAAGGTGCTGGCGCAGATACAACTACAATCTTTTCTGCTTCTTCTGCAACTCTTGGTGCTGGCGGTTCAGGGTTTCAAGTTCCAGTATCAGTCGCCACTAATAACCAACCATTTAACAATACTGCGCTTGGACTTAATTCACTTAATAAAAATACAGGAAATTACAACACAAGCGTTGGATATGGTGCAATAGGTTTAAGTACGGGCGGTTCACAGAATACCGCATTAGGTTATCAAGCATTACAAAGCGTTACTGGTGCAGCAAATGTTGGTATTGGTAATCTAGCGGGAACAACACTAACAACAGGTTCTAATAACATAATTCTTAACGGACAACCTTCAAGCGCCACAGTCTCCAATGAAATTACATTGGGTAACTCGTCTATATCAGCTATCCGTGCACAGGTTACATCTATTACATCTCTATCTGATGCGAGAGATAAGGAAAATATTACCCCACTTCAACTTGGTCTTAACTTTGTTAATAAATTAAATCCAGTTACATTTGATTGGAATATGCGGGATGGCGGTAAAATAGGCATTAAAGATACTGGTTTTATAGCACAAGAAATAATGGAAGCCGAAGATTCATTTGATGCGGCAGAATATTTGCAATTAACAATGAGAGCAAATCCTGACAAATTAGAAGCAACACAGGGTCGGCTAATCCCAATCTTGGTTAAAGCAATACAGGAATTATCAGAAAAGTTAGATAAGCTAGAAAGCAAATAAAAAAATCTACATTTATAGATAATCCTAGTTTAAAGGTATAATAGTTAATATGTCATATCAACAAGTAGTACTTAGAGATGATCCTGTAGCCTATTGGCCTTTAACAGGAACATCTACTATGCGTACTTATGCCTCCATATTGGAACAGTATAACTCATATCAAAAATGGCTTAACTCTGAAGATAGCTATGCTTATACATCTGGTTCTATTACCTTTGAAGATGTATCTGTAAATAAAAATCACGCTGCTGTTTCTTTTGGTTCCCAGCTTCCTACATTTTTAGATATTCTTACTTTAAATTCTAGATTGTTTAGTGATACTGCAAAAAATGGTTGTAAATTAAATGATAATTCTATTATAAGCATTTTTGATACTTATAGTTTTTTTGACAAAAATTATGAAAGCGGGATTTTTGGAGCAGAACTTTGGTTATTATTTAATGAAGCCCCCAACATAAAAACAAACCTTCTTAGTGTAGTTAGTGGTTCAACAATAATAGTAGAGGCATATGCTCAAAACGATTCTATTTATTTTACAATAAATACTAATAACGGATCATATACAACAAAAAAACGTATATTTTCATGGGATAAAAAAATTCATTTATATCTTTCTTATAATGAAAGAAAAATAGAAATCTATGTAAACGGTATATGCGATGAATCTACTACTATTCCAACAGATGATAAATTTACAATGGTTATAAATGAATATGTAAAATACAAAGTAGGGCCAGCTCCAGCAGGTAAATCTTTTGTTATAAATGATCTTGCATTTTATACACACAACCTTTCAGTGCAAGAAATAAAAAATCATATGCTTTGGGCAGATAAAGATTCTGGACCAGATCATTTTGCACAACAAGGAGCTGCTTATCATTTTGATATTAAACTTAGAAAAGATATGATTCATTTAGAAAAACAATTTGTATCATCAGATGATTATAATCAAGGTGCATTTTCAAACCTTATTCCTGATAGATCTGGTATTACAATGCAACAAACAACTACTGCTCAATCTGTAACTGGAACTTGGATTTATAATTTTTCAATAGCTCAAAATATAGATTTTGCAGGAATTAGTATTTATTGGGATACAGCAAGTTCATTTTCTTCAATAATAAATGGTAAAAATGTTAAAGTATATTCATCTTATGATAATGGAACAACATGGTATCAAGTTTATAGTAATGAATTAGTCCCATTTTTTATTGCAAATTCTATAAACAATCCATCGGCAAGCCTTTTAATAAAAGTAGAAATATATTCATCAGACACATCATTAGATAATCAACCAAGACTAGATAATCTTTCAATTAAACTTTTAAAAAGTTTAAATATATCTGCTGATTCAGGTGGCTTTATTCTTTCACCAGTTTCTAGCAAGACTTATATGATTAGAGAGCATGACTTAAAATTAATTGAACGTGAAAAGAATTTAGGTATAAACTTTGTAAATCAAACACCAGGGACGGGATATCCAGGAGCTGCAGTTATAACATCTCCTAATAATACAACATATAAAACAATAGAATTTTGGTTTAAATACGCTGGAACTACAGCAAATACAGCAGCTATCCTAGATACAGCAACAGTAGCAGGCGTAGATTTATCAATTGCAAGCGGAACAAATATTTTAACAAATAATCTGGGATCAGGTGGAACTTTATATATTAATGGTGTGCCTCAAACAACCAGTTCTTACACGATTGTTCCTGGAGCAACATATTTTGTAACAGTTGTTTATAATACATCAACAACAAATCCAATATACATTAATGGAAGCACAGATGGGGCTACTCCTTCCCCACAAGCAATGTATGGATTTTTTACAATGTTCCCAGATGCTTTATCTGCAACTGATGTTCAAACAAGATATCTTTCTTATTTAGCAACTAAAACATCTATTGTTTATGATAGCGCTACTACGCTTGGAAGCATTTTAGAATACTTTGGATCAGCTGCAACAAGTTTAAATGGCGGTCTTGCTGTCATTTCACATGATCATACATATTAAAAATGGCAGTCAGCATTACATTTATTACGCTTTAGCTAAACAGAATGGTATTATAGCGATATGGGAAAAATGAAGATTACCCCCGTAGAAGAAGTCAACTGGGGATTATATATGTGGCAGATGGAAGATGAATCCTTAGTAATGGACGATGAAGGCGGATATCTCTGTGTCCCGTCACTTAAAGGTGATATTAAACAAATTAAAAAGCTTAAAGAAGTAGCTAAGCATTATGGACTTTCAGAAGGTAAGCCTATCTTTTTTGCAGGGCATAGAACAGTAACAGACGATGAACTTGAAGAACAAAAGACAAGATCAAATATGGGGTTAATTCCAGATACACAGGACATGCCTGCAATGATGGAATATGTTAAAGAAATGCGGGAGATGAAACTAGGATAATGGAACACAATGTAACAATCATGGACGATAACGAAGATAATGAAGATAATGAAGTACAAGTTAGATCAAATCTAGATTTTGGCTTTGGTGGCAATACATCAGAAGCATTTGAAGATCCATTTGCTAAATCTTGGGATGATATTAAAAAAATGGATGGCTTAAATCCAAATATTCGCCGTAATGCAAATAGACTTGAAAAGTCATTTACTGGCGTAGATGATGCTAAATCAAAGAAGCTTGATCCACTTGATCTTACAGGCTATTCATTATTTCAAATTGTTCAGCCGCCATTTAATATGCTTTATTTGTCACAACTTTATGACGTATCTCCGTATCATCACTCAGCAGTTAATGCTAAAGTTGCTAACGTAATTGGGCTAGGATATAAATTTGAAGAAACATACAAAGTTACTCAAAAAGTACAAGATGTAATTGATGAACCAAAAAAGCTAGATAGACTTCGCACTAAAATTGAAGCTGCAAAAGTTGAACTTCGTGACTACTTAGAGTCATTAAATTCAGATGATTCTTTTACAGAAAATATGAAAAAAGTTTACACAGACCTAGAGTCAACAGGAAATGCTTATCTTGAAGTTGGTCGTACAGCTACAGGAAAAATTGGTTATTTAGGTCATATTCCTACAACAACTATGCGTATTCGTCGTCACCGTGATGGCTTTGTGCAAGTTGTTTATAATCGCTACACCTTCTTTAGAAATTTTGGAGATACAGAAACTCCAGATCAAATTGGAACAGACCCACAGCCAAACGAAGTTATTCACTTTAAAAAGTTTACTCCATCAAATACATATTATGGAGTTCCAGATATTCTATCAGCAAAGAATGCGGTAGCTGGAGATGAATTTGCACAAAGATTTAATCTAGATTATTTTGAAAACAAAGCTGTTCCACGTTATATTATTACAGTTAAGGGTGCTAAGTTAACTGCAGATTCTGAGCGTAAGCTGCTTGAATTTTTTCAAACAGGACTTAAAGGCCGTAATCACAGAACACTTTATATCCCGCTTCCATCAGATGGTGAAAATGGTCGTGTTGAATTTAAGATGGATCCAGTTGAGGCGGGAGTTCAAGATTCTTCATTTAATAATTACGCTATAGAAAACAGAGATCGCATTCTTATTGCTCATAGAGTCCCTATTAGTAAGATTGGTATGCCTGCAGGAGTATCACTAGCAAACGCTAAAGATGCGGATAAGACATTTAAAGAGCAGGTATGTCGCCCAATGCAAGAAGAGCTTGAATATAAACTTAACAAAATTTTAGCTGAATTTACAGACGCATTTATTCTTAGATTTGAAGAGTTGTCTCTTACAGATGAAGAAACAATGGCAAGAATTGATGATACTTATCTCAAAGATAAGGTAATTCTTCCAAATGAAGTCCGTTCACGAAAAGGCTTGGCTCCAATTGAAGGCGGAGACGAGCCTCTAGATCTAAAACCACAACAGGCAGCAGACGCAAGGATGGATGGTAATAGAGAACGTGATACTCAAAGAAATTTAAATGCACCAGATAAATCTGGGGGTGGCAGAAATGCACAAGGTGAAGGTAGAAAAGTAAAATAATAACCTCTGTAAATTATGAGTTAATTATAAATCCTGCTATTATTTAAATTACATATGGAACTACAAAAAACTTATTGGCAAAACAGTGAATCATCAATGGCCCTTTCCTTTCCGATTGCGAAAGTTAACAAGGAAAAAAGGACTGTTTCTGGATTTGCATCCCTAGATAACGTAGATCGTCACGGAGATATTGTAACATCTGAAGCAAGCAAAAATGCTTTTGAAAACTTTAGAGGCAATATCCGTGAAATGCACGGGCCATCAGCTGTAGGAAAAATGATTGAATTTAAGGAAGACTCTTTTTATGAAAAGGGAACTGGTAAAAAATATAATGGTGTTTACGTAACTGCATACATTTCAAAGGGTGCACAAGATGCATGGGAAAAAGTTCTTGATGGAACTTATTCAGGATTTTCAATTGGTGGAAATATTATAGATGCAAAAATGGAAAAAGCAGACGACGGGTCGGAAGAGCGTAGAGTTATTCATAATTACGATTTACACGAGTTATCACTAGTAGACTCACCAGCAAATCCACTTGCTAATTTCTTTTCTATTCAAAAGATGGCAAAGGGTATGACATTAGAAAATGTTTATTGGTGTAAAGAAGATGAAGTTGCATCAACATCTATTGAAATTCAAAAGAATTGCTCAGTATGCGGAGATCAAATGACAAACGTAGGTTGGGTTGAGCAAGCAGATTCAGAAAAGTTTGAAGCAATTGAAAAAGTAATTGATTCTTATTTTAAGAAAGATGATGCTCCAACTTCAACTCATGCTGCTTTAGAAACAGCAGCACCAAATAGTGTAATTGATACTAGTTCAGCAATTAATCTTTATCCAGATCAAAATAAAACAAAAAAGGTTTCGCCTATCACAGTTGATGAGGCGACTATTAAGAAAAATGAAGGAGGTAATGAAATGACAGAAGAAACAAACGCAGAGGTAGCTACAGAAGTTACTGAAGTTGAAATCCCAGTTGTTGAAGAAGTAACAGAAGTTATAGAAGCACCAGCGGTTGATGCAGGAGAAGCAATTGAAAAAGCTGTTGCTATTTCAGAGGTTGAGGATACACTTGATTTCACAAAGATGGTAACTGACCTTAAGACCTTCTTTAATGATTCTATTGAAAAGAATTATGCAACTCATGCAGCGACAGTTCAAGATGTTTATCGTATTGTTGAGGAAACAAGGGCAGAAATGTCAAAAGCGATTGATGATATCAAGGCTAAGAATGAAGAAATTAACAAATCAATTACGGAAATGTACGGAAAAATTGAATATGTTGATAATAAGCTGAACGGATTTGAATCCGCAACAGCAGTTAAGAAGTCCAGTGATCTTAACGGTTCATTGGAGCAAGAAAATATCCAAAAAAGTATATGGCAAGGACACTTCCTCGGTGTTAATAGCTTAACTAAAAATCTATAAATAAAATAAGGTGGTGAAATAAAAAATGAGTAATGAACTATTACAAAAAGTAATTGATACAACTAATCTCGGTGCAAGCGGAGTACAAGCGTCAACAGACACTTCTACACTTAGCGGAGCTGGACTTCTATATCCAGATCAAGCTAACCGTTTCCTAGATTACATGTGGGATGCGACTATTTTGGCAAAGGCTTCACGTACAATCCGTATGCGTAGCAATACAACTGAAATTGATCGTGTTTCAGTCGGTCAAAGAATTATGACTGTAGCTTCTGAAGATGCTCCACGTGATTACGTGAGCGCAACAGAAAATGCATCATATACAAACGCAGCTGCAACTTTTTCAAAGGTTTCTTTGACAACACGCAAGCTTCGTCTTGACTGGGAACTCTCATCAGAGTCTCTTGAAGACAATATTGAGGGTCCAGATCTAGAAGACCACATTGCACGTCTTATGGCTACCCAAGCTGGTAACGATATTGAGGATGTTCTCATCAACGGTACAGGAACTAGCACAGGTTTGCTTTCAGCGTTTAAGGGCTTCAGAGCACTTGCACTTGCAAATGCACACGTTGTGGATGCTGCGGGACTAGGACTTGACAAGGCTGTGTTTAACATGGCAATCAAGACCCTTCCACGTAAGTATAAGCAACGTCGTAATCAACTTCGATTCTTCTCAGGATCAAACTTGGTACAAGATTATTTGTACAACCTAACTGCTAACGCAGGTAACGGCAATCCATTCGATATCGCTTCTGGCGTAATTCGTGGAGATGTTGCTGCTAACGATGGCGGTCCAGGAACTGTAACACCATTCGCATTTGGTATTCCAGTAATTAACGTTCCATTGATGGATGAAACACGTGCAGGAGACTATGCAGGCACTAGCGGCCTTCACGGTGATCTTCACTTGACATTCCCTCAGAACTTTATTATTGGTATTAAGCGCGATGTTACTGTTTATCGTCTGTTTCAGCCAAAGAAGGATACAATTGAGTATACTCTATTTATCCGCGTTGGTTGCCAGGTCGAAAACTTTGATGCACACGTAATTGTAAAGAACATTAAGATCTCAGGCTCAACAGGTACATCCTTTGGTTCCGTAACACACGGAGCAGGTACACTTGGTGGCTCAGGAACTTACACATACTAATATCTATTAGTTGCAAGATTGGGGGGAATAGTAGAAATACTATTCCCCTTAATCATTTTCTGCTATAATTAAAACACATTAACGAGAGGAAGATAATGTCATTTTCAGATTTAAAAATAAACGAGTTAAAAAAAGCAGCGGAATCTTTTGGAGTAGATCTTGCGGGATCTAAGACAAAAACAGAGATTGCAGCCCTTTTTGAAGAAGAGGGAATAACTTATCAAATGTATGAAAAGTTCAATAATACTGAAAAGCAGGATATTGAAATTTCAGAAGTAGAAAAGAAACAGAGAGAGAAAAAAATTATGAAAAATGAAAACTCAGTACTAGTAAAGATGGATAGAGGTAATTTCTCTTATCAAGCAATGGGTCACACTTTTACGCAACACCACCCATTTGTAGCTATGTCTGAATCAGACGCACAACGTATTTTTGATTCACAAGAAGGGTTTAGACTTGCGACTCCAAGAGAAGCGCAAGAATTTTACGCATAACGGAGGCATTTAATTGCAAAATATAGCCAAGGGAAGTAAGCAAAAGATATATCTTAACGTATATAGTGATGGGGTTTTAACACAAGCAACATCTATACCAACCTTGAGCATATATGACGCAAATGATGATACAACAGCACTAACTGGGTATTCTAATATTACAGTAGTAGATGAGAACACTGCTGGGGTTTATTCTTATACAATAACCCCAGCACTTACTCAAATCAACAGAGTTCTTAAGTTTGTCTGGTCATATTCTTTAAATAGTGTAAGTACATCAGAAACACAGCTATATGATATAGAAACAACATATTCAACTGTAAGCGAAATTCAAGATTTCTTGGGATTTGGCTCATCTCCATCAGAGATTAATTATAAAAGTCCTAAAGAAATTGAATCAGCTGAAAAAATTGCAAGAACAATAATTAATGGATATACAGGACAAAAGTTTATTCAATATTATGGTCAACAAGAACAATTTGGATTTGGATCAGATGCTATAGAGCTTGTTGAAAAAATGGTGTCAATAGATAAGCTTTGGGAAAACGATGAATTGTTAATTGATAATACAATTACTCCAGTTTATAATAATTTTGGTTTCCCTATAGAATTAAGTCCAACAAAAAAAGCTATTAGAATTATAAATGTAGGCTGGGATCTTAGATATGATAATCAAGTAGATCCAACTGCAATGGGTAATGGAAGATTCAGAGATGGCTCAAGATATAAATTTCAAGGAATAATTGGTTGGAAATATGTTCCAGAAGATATTAAAATTGCTTCAATGCTTTTAGTAGGCGATATTTTAGCAAACGATTATAACTGGCGCAACAAGTATCTTAAGAAAGTAAACCTTTCAGAAATTTCATTTGAAATGGCAGGAGGAGCATTTAACGGTACGGGCAATGTGACTGTGGATAATATCCTTGATCAATACCGAAACGTTAATATTGTAATTATTTAATGTTTAATCCATCACTTATTGCATCAATTATGAATATGACCGCTCAAGTTTATATTCAACAAAATGTACAAGATACAGATACTGGAGCAATATCCAGACAATGGGTTTATAAAAAAACTGTTGAATGTAAGATTGAACCTATTCAAGCAAGAGGAACTAATACAAGAGGCGATAATAAAAGTTTTGGTACATCAGACAATGCAACTGGCGGGTATGATGAAGGGTTTCAACTTAAAATGAAATCTCTTGATCTTTTAAGTAAGCGTTGGAGAATTGTTAATATTAGGTCAAGTGATGGTAAACAAGTATTTGTTGAAATTGATAAAATTGATCAACCAGATACTATTTTTGAAGTAACATCTTCACATGCAGTTTTAGACCCATTTGGAAAAATTTCTTATTATGAAACTACAATCCATAGAGTAAAGGTCCAAGACAATGATAAAACTATCAATAACTAAATCAAGTCTTGAGGCTTTAAATAGAGAGATTGATCTTAAAGTAAAAGCTATTGGTCATATGACTCAACCCGATTTTTTAAATGAAATTTCAAAAGCTGCATTTATTATATTGGGTGAAAGATTTGTTTTAGCGGTAGATAGATTTTCTGCAACAAATCCAAAAAGAATGCATCACATATATGAATGGAATAAAGTTGGTAATCCTTCAGCAAGATTGTTTGTTTTAAATAGGATGATATTAGTAAATGGAAATATGACAATCAATGCAAATTTTAAACAATCAAAAACTCCCGTCCCAATTGATCCAGAATTGTTATCACCTGGACCAACAGGCAAGATTGTAACTAAAAGAAATATATTTAGAGATAAAGCTGAAGTTATGGAATCTGGCAAGCCAGTTCGTTATCAAGCTAAAAAAATGCTTGCATTTATGGGATCAGATTTAGGAATAAAATTTATACAGCCTGGAACTACAGTAAACAATAATAATCCAGGCGGGAAATACGTAAAAGGTTCTTTGGCTACTTTCATGTCTGCTTGGTATAATAAGAATGCTCAAACAATTATGGATTCTTCAGGGCTATATCAAAGAATAGTTAATGAAACATCTATGGTATTATCAAAGAAAAATGCGGGAATTACAGATGTACAAGCAATTACTAAACAAATTGTAAATTCAATTGTTGCAGGTAGGGAGATAATTAAATGACAGTAAACTACAAATACGTGGCATCATATGATATCCGTAAAACCTTTTTAAACGAGCTTATAGCCAAGGGATTAATTAACCTTAACGATTACATAGCAGATGGCTTTTCGAGCCCCCTAGAGCCCATTATACCCGCACAGCAGGTACCAGAATTCAACAACATGCTCCCAGGTAAGACATATGTTATTTATGATATTACTCAAAGTCACGGGGACACTCAATGGTGGATGAGCGAAGATGTTATAACCTTTGATATTGTTTCAAGAGATCCATCTGAGATTCAAACAATTCTTAACCTTGCTACAGACCTTTTTAGAAGATATGATGATTCAGCAAAAGACATTAATCTATCTTTGATTGCTTCAAGTCCATATAAGTATCATTATTTTAAGGTAGAATCTTCAGATCCCGTCCAAGCTTTTGCAAATGAAGGCGGGTTTATGAATGGAATAATTTCAATAAGATACGCTTACACCAGACAGCTAGATTCAGTTACAGGTAGATACTCATAAAAGTTTGATTTATTTGACTTTAATGCTATGATTTTACATGAGGAAGTAAATTGTCATCTTTTTAGATTTTTTAATTAAAATAAAATAAGGTGGTGAAATAAAATATGGCTACAAATACAAAAAATATCGTTGTTGGTGCAGCTTCTCTTTTCATAAGCTCTCAAGAAGATACAGCAAGACCATTAACTACAACTGCAGTTATTACAGGTGCAACAGGTAGTGGTGGTTTTCTTAGTTCAGGCGTTTCAGCCCGTACAGGCTTGCTTGCAACAGGTTCAAAATATCGTGAAGTTGGTTATACAAATTCAGGTCTAGAAGTTTCTTACGAACCAAATTATGGTGAAGTAATGGTTGATCAGTTGCTAGATGCAGCAAAACTATTTAAGCAAACACTTAAGGTTACACTTAAAACAGAATTGGTAGAAGCAACTCTTGACAATCTTACTCTTTCATGGGGTCAGATGGACACATATTATGTAAATTCAACAGGCAGTACAATTACTGCAGTTAACTCAATGACTGATGTAACACCAGTTGGTGGATCAGAAATTGGTACAACTTTGAATATGGCAGCGGGCGCTCTTGGAGATGCTCCAGTAGAACGTACTCTTATTGCAGTTGGTAATGCTCCAGCTCAAGTTAAGAACAACGCTCAAGTTTCAAGTGATTTACGTAATAAAGAGCGTGTATATGTTGCACGTCGTGTTGTATCTATGGATACAACTGCTCATGGTCTAAAGCGTGATTCAGCTACTGTATTCCCAGTAAGTTTCCGCTGTTTGCCAGATGATACTCAGGTTGGTTATGCTGGTTCTGAGTACGGCATAGTAATTGATCGTGTATGGGGAACTGTTTAATAACATAACTCAATAACAATTTAATAACATTCAGGCCCCGTCAGAAATGACGGGGCTTTGAATTTGTGTATGCCAATTATGTTGGTATAATTTAACTAAACAAAGGAGCTATAAATTGGCAACAACAGTATATGATGTAGTAGAAGTAGAGCTTTCAAATGGTGAACAAATCACTTTAAAACCGCTTCCTATTAAGAAGCTAAGAGAGTTCATGGAACTAATTAAGAAGATGGACGAGCCAGAAAATGCATCTGAAGACGCAGCAATGGATATTTTTATTGATGCTGCAATGCTTTGCATTAGCGGCCTTTATCCAGACTCACCTCTAGGTAAAGATAAAGACAAGTTTGAAGATGTTGTAGAAATTCCAACCATGATGAAGATTCTAGAAATCGCTGGTGGATTGAAACTAACAGACCCAAACCTTCTGGGAGCGGCACTAGTTGGGACGAACTAGACCTACGCTCCCTGGAGTCCGAAGTATTTTTGCTTGGTCGTTGGAAAAATTACGAAGAATTAGAAAACAGTTTGTCACTAGAAGAATTAATGGCAACAGTTGAAGCAATTCGTAGTAAAGATAACAATGACAAGAAGTTTGTTGCAGCAATAAATGGAGTAGATTTAGAAGAAAACGATCAAGAAATATCAAATGATATTACTGATTTAAATTCTGCAAGAGTTGCAAGTAGCGAAGGCTTTGGATTAAACGAAGGACTTGGCTTTATGCAAATGGGGGAGAGTGAATGGCAAGAATAGAACTTAATATAGTTGCCCTAGGTGACTTTAAATCTGTTAATGCTCAAATCAAAGCGCTCCAAGATCAAGTTACTCTTCTTAATAAGGGTGTAGCAAGTGTTGGCATTAGTGCTAATTTAACAAAACAATTAAATGAAGCCAATGCTGTTTTTAAATCAACTATACTTTCTACTGGTCAATTTACTGCATCAACTGTTAGGCTAAAAGCTGAAACTGATAAATTTGGTGACGCATTAGTTGGCGGTAAATTAAAACTTACAGAATATTTTCGAATAATTAAAGCTGGGTCTACAAATGCAACTGCTCAAATGAGAGCCCTTGCAATGGAACAAACAAAACTCCAAAATTCTATGGTTATGTCAGACCCTACAAAACAAGGTGTTCTTTCTGTTTTTACACCTACAAAGATTAATGCTATATCAAATGCTACAAAAATTGCAGCAAATACTCAAAATCTTTATAACATTGCAGTAGATAAAGGTGCACAATCTCTTATTAACTGGGGTAAAAATACTCAATGGGCAGGTCGTCAATTAACAGTTGGTATGACAGTACCACTTACAATTTTTGGTAGTACCGCTATGAATGTTTTTAAAGAAGTTAATGATCAGTTGATAAGAATGCAAAAGGTTTATGGAAATGGAATTCAACAACCAACACAACAAGCTTTATCTGCAATAAGGGGACAAATTTTATCGCTTTCAAAAGAGCTTGCATCTAGCATGGGTGTTGCAGTCAAAGATACTGCAGCGATGGCTGCTGATTTAGCTGCTACTGGATTGCAAGGGGTTCAATTAGTTGGTGCAACAAGAGAAGCAATTCGTCTTCAAAAATTAGGCGAAATGGATCAACAAGATGCAATGCAAACAACAATTTCTTTACAAAATGTTTATAAATTAAGCACAAACCAATTATCTGGAGCAATAGATTTTCTTAACGCAGTTGAAAACCAAACATCAACAAGTATGCAAGATTTAGCAGCAGGTATTCCAAAGGTTGGACCAATTGTGCAGCAGCTTGGTGGATCTTTTAAAGATACAGCACTTATGATGGTTGCAATGAAAGAGGCGGGAGTTCCAGCAGCTCAATCTGCAAACGCTATTAAATCAGCTCTAGCATCACTTATTAATCCAACAACAGCAGCAAAAGATGCATTTGCTGCATATAATATTAATTTATCATCAATTGCTACAAAAACTGGTGGAAATCCAATACAAATGATTATGATGTTACAAGAATCATTAAAAGGATTACAACCCCTTGCACAAGCTCAATTAATTGATAAACTTTTTGGAAAATATCAACAAGCAAGAATTCAAGCACTTATTACAAATTTGGGTGCAGTTAATAGTCAAACAAGTCAGGCTTTTAATTTAATGAATTCTTCAGAAGCAGAATTAAAAGGAATTGCAGCAGGAGAATTAAAAACCGCTACTGAATCTACAACAGGTAAATTTAGACGAGCAGTTGAAACAATGAAAGCAGATCTTTTACCAGTTGGTGAAAAAATTATGCAAGTTGCTACAGCTTTGTTAAATTTTGGAAATAGTGTTGCAAAAGTATTTGGTGGACTTCCAGCCCCAGTAAAAACAGTCCTTGGAATAATTACAGCAGGCATAGCATTATCAGGTCCAATAATTATGTTTACTGGTGTACTTGCTAACTTTGTTGGATATTTAGTTAAAGGTTTATTCTCAATGAAAAATCTTATTAATGGAACTAAAACGTTTGGACAATTATTTACTCCCGAAATTATTGCATCTCAAAACGCAGCACAACTATTTAGTCAAAAAATTATGCAAGATGAATCTGCAGTAATGCTCCTTAATCAAGCAGTAAAACAACTTACTATAAGCCTTGAAGGAATGGCAATGGGAATGGCTGCCGCATCTGGTACTGGATTAGCAGGTAAAGTACTTGCCGCAGAAGCTGGACTTGCGGGAGGAAGAATTCCATTTAGAGCACCAAAAATGGCAACTGGTGGAATTGTTCCAGGAAGCCCTTCAGCAGGAGATGTTTATCCAGCACTTCTTCAAGGCGGGGAAGCAATAATTCCTACAGCACAAGCACAAAGATATCCATCATTTATTAATGCAATGATTGATGGAACACTTCCTATGCATGCCAATGGTAAAAAATCAAGAGCTGGAGATGTAACCGCTCAAGCAACAGGATCAAATTTAGCGGTTTCAAAAGAACTAGGATTAACTCAAGGAGCTCCAGGATATCAAAGTGGAGAAAATGCTACATATTTACCAACAACAACAGTTGCAACTCCTTCAGCTTCATATAATACAAAATTAGCTTCTGGTACTGCAAATCCACAAGAGTGGTTAGATTTTGTAGGAAAAGAAGGCGGAAGAGGCGCTAGATCACACAGTGGACTTTATGAATTTTTAAAATTACAATCAACACTTACTCCAGAAGAAAAAGCAAAAATTCTATCAGATGCTCATAAAGAATTTGAATCTCAAATGAAAGCACTTGTTGCTGACGGTAAAAAAGTTTCAGATAGAGAGTTTTCAAAAATAGCAGATAGCTCATATTCAAAAGCTATGAAAGAAACAATTGCAAATAATCCTGAAGTAGCAAAAAGTTGGGAAACTGAAACAAGTGCTGTAGGTTCAGCAAGAACACAGGGAAGAAGATATTTACATAAATCAGGAGAATACAGGACAACTGGTGGAACCTTAGCATCTTCTGTTAAATCTCCAGAAAGCCGTATGCCTTCTTATGCTGCAATTAGAGAAGCAAATCTTGCAGAATTTAATGATAATGCTGCAGAATCTCATGTAATGTTACCAGGATTTGTAAGAAAATTTGTTGGAAGAAAATCTGCAAATATTACGGGCGCAGAATCTATTATAGGTAGAGCAGAAGTTGATAGATTAGAAGGTCCAAGGGGGTCTTCATCCTCCCGACCATTTGCAAATTCTCCAAAATTTGAACCAAAAATTGATTTGTCTGGACCATCAGGAAGCATGGCTAGAAGTAGCGGAAGTTATACAAGAACGCACAACCTTATTCTTGACAAAGTTAAAAGACAAGAAGAAGAAAAATTAGCAAAACAAATAGATATTGCATCAGAATCTAAATCCGCATCAAAAGCAACAAAACGTGCTGCTAAAAATATGGTGGATGGTGTTACTGAAACACTTAAAGAATCAAAAACAAAAGTTAAAGTAGCATCTCAATCTATGATGGAAGAGTCTTTACTTTCTGGATCTGGCGGGGAATACACAAATCTTGCTTCAGAAACAGAACCAGGATTAGCAACAACATCAAGAAACGGCACAAGGTTTGATAAATTTAATGCTAGAAGAATGGCTGCAAGAGCAAAGCTTCAATCAAGAATGCCAAAAATGATGACTGGAAGATTCAGTAATTTAGGGATGGGTCTTGGTTTACAAGCGGCACAACAGTTTGGAGGACAATATATTGACAAACTTCCTGGAGGAGATGTTGCAAACTCTGCTTTAACAGGTGCCAGCATGGGAGCATTTTTAGGAACCGAAGGAGCACTGGCGGGAGCAGCTTTAGGAACACTTGCGGGAGTCATTAAAAAAACAGCAGAAGATACTAGAATTGCATCAAATACATTACAATCCTCATTTAGCGTAAGTTCGGTAGCAGTACAACATTTTGGATTACAAGCAAATAATTTATCACAATTTGATTTTTCTAGTACTTTGTCAAATGTTAAATCTCACGCATCATCAATAGCAGAAAATAAAGCTGCAGTTGACAAGCTAACATTAGCTTATATGAATGCTTCAGATCAAATGACAAAAGATTATATAACTGAAGTTAAAAATTCAAACCCTCAACAATTAACAAAATTAATACAACAAAAATATGCATCAGATGTTGCTGCTGGAATGGGGCCAAAAAAAGATGCTAAAACTGGAGTAGTAACAGATAAAGCAAAAGAAGATGTAATTGCTATAATGCAAGCTGCTGGAAAAAATAACATTGCTCAAAATGAAGTTTTATCAAAATTGCCAAATTATGGCGTTGATGAAAAAACAACAGCAAGAGGTTTTACTAGTGCTTTAACACATGCAGCAAATGATATACCAAAGGGTACATGGAAAAGATTTTTACCAGGCGGGACAGTTGACGATACAAAAGAACAACAAAACAAAGCTGTTGGAGTTGCAATAACAAACGTAGCAACAACATTGCCTTCAAATGTTAAAGCAGCAATATCTGGATTAAGCCCTACAGTTGTTTCTGAAATTAATAAATCAAAATTAGCTTTTACGGATTGGATGGGAGCACTTAAAAAAGATTCTCCGACATTAGCAAAATATTTAGAAAATGCAGTAAAAATGAAAGATGCAAATGGAAAAACAGCATATTCAACACTTGATCTTGTTAAAGCAATTTCATTGTTAAATTCGGGTTTAGTTAAAAGTCCAGAAGAATTAGATAAACTTTTAAAGAAAGCAGGAGCTTTAGATGCATTGTTTAATAGTAAAGAAACCCAATCATTTACTGGAATTATTCCATCAGTTGTTCCAAAATTAACTAAAGCTGAAATTGCAGCAAATAATGTAACAAATTTGCAAAATAAATATGCACCTCTTCTTGACGCAGAAAATAAAAGAATAGCTGCTCTTGAAAAACAAAAGAAACTTATGGATGATCAAAATTCTGCTGCACAAGAAGCGATTGGTTATGCTACACAACAAACAGATATGCAAAATCAAATTAGAAAAGCTATGGCAAGTGGAGATTATCTTCAAGCTAATTTACTTCGTCAACAAATGCTTGGAAATGCTGATTCATATAATCAAAAAGTTATATCAAATCAAAATACTGCAATTATTGATAAGGCACGTGAACTGTCTGCAGCAGTACAAGACAAAATATCAAGTGGCTTTGACCCAAAAAAAGAATATCAAGCACTTAAAAATTATAATCCTAAGCTTGGCACATATCAAGTTGGATCTGTTAATATGCCTTCTGCTGTTCAATATGGAACTTCTACATCTATGGGTTCTGGTGCTGGTTCATCATATACTCCCACATTTAATATTGTTGTAAATGGAAGTGGTTTGAGTACAGAGCAATTAACTAAAGCTATGAATGATTTTGTTAAAAATCAAAAAATACAGTTAGGTATGTCGGGAACAAAAAGTAAGGTAGGTGGATAATGCAATTACAAACAGGAATTCAAGTATCATTAACTGGTGAAAATGGAACATGGTATAAATTAACAGACCATAATCGTCAACCAATTCACGTTACTTATGATGTTGTAGAAAAAACTAATCGCATGGCAGATGGAACACTTCGTCGCTATGTTATTGCAAGAAAGCATAAATTTACATCAAGTTGGAGCTTAGTTCCTTCACTTACTGAAAATACAGTTGATTATAAATCTGGAGATTCCTATAGCGGTAAAGCGGGAGCATGGATGAAATCATTCTATGAAGCAAATGTATTTGTACCTATCTATGTTAAAATAATTAGTGCAGGTATTAATACACAAAATATTAATTCAACTGATCCATTCCCTCCAGATGAAAACACTTACTACTCTTCATTTCAAGCACCTACTGATACAGATAATCCCGTATATACTGCTTACATAACAAATTTTGATTATGAGGTTGTTAAAAGAAATGCAGGCGGTAATGGAAAAGGCTACGACCTAGTAAATATAACAATAGAATTTACGGAGGTATAATGCTAGGTACATCAGCGGTTAAACAATATTTTTCAACGGGTGATTCACATTATGTGGTTCCCGCTGTTTCTGCTGAATGGAATTATAATCTTTTTTATGCACCATATGTAACATTTGCAGGAGATGGTACTTCTCTTTCGAGCAGTTGGAATAAACCAATAAATTGGACAACATCTAATTGCACAGTATCATATACATCAACAGGTGGCAGAGGATCAAGTGGATATACAGATGCTAGCGTATTAAAATTTGCAGCAACTGGACAAAACGGGTCGGGAAATTTAACGATATCTACTCCAGGAGGAGCTAATACATATAAGATTGTATTCTATGCTAAAACCCTAGAAGATGTAGAAGTTACTTTAACATCACAAGCTTACATAGATAGTCATAGATCAGATTCAAAGTCTTTATCTATTGATAGTACAACATGGACCAAGTTTGAACTTTATGCCAGTTCCCGTCCAGTTGATACATCGTATTCATCATTTAATTTTAATTTTGATTTTACTTCAACAGATACAACAATTGCTTCAAAAGTTGGCACAGCACCTTCATCATATACTGTGCTTATTGATCAATTTGAAATTTTTAAATCAACAGCCTTTGATTATCAATATGGAAATATTTGGAAAACAGATTCAGCATTTAGTTTTTTTAGACCTGGAGAAAGTTATGTGCCATCTGGAAATATTTTAACACCATTGCCAAATGCGTTTAGAGAAATTAATACTAGATTTTCAAAAGGATTAGATGGAGTTTTTTGGCCTACTCAAAAAATGCCATGTAGCCCAATAGTCTTTCATCCACAAATTTTAGGATCTGCAAAAAGTAACCCCTTGTATAAAAATGGAATTCTTTCAGATTATACAACATATAAATATTTTGTTTCGGATGGATCAACAAATTCAATAGGAGCATTTTATGATAAATTAATGTCAACAAATAAACTTGTATTAAAGTTTAATCTATCATATTCAACTCCAACAAGTGTTACTATAAATCTTTATAATACAATTACAAGTTATTCAAAATCAATTACTATTACAAACGCAAATATTTCAAGTGCTGGTGTATGCATACTTTATTTACAGTCTAACGGAGATTGGACAACAACTCCTTGGAGCGTAATGCCAACATTTAACAATCAAGGTGAAATTACACTTTCTCAATCAATTAATAAAATTGTAGTCACACAAAATTCGGCAGAGATTAAAACAGAATACACATCTCCTTCTGCAGATGTAACAGGAAATTTTAGATATTTTGAAGATACAACAGTAAGCGTACCTGGCAGATATACTCAATATCAAGCAGATATGAAAAGGTTGCAAGTTGTTGAAATTTCTCCAAGAATTGAATTAGATCTAAGTAATTTTGTAATGAATGTAGAAACAACTTCGGAGTTAGATAATAAACAAAACCCATTACCAATTTCTGCAATATCTTCTAATAGTGCTTTAATACATCTTTCTAATATTCCATTTAATGTTAGTAATTATGTTTTAAGTATATTTTCAAATAATTCTTCAAAATCTCCTCTTGCTGGATTGTTTAAAAAGAATGTAAAATTTTATGTTAACTATGTGATTAAAGATGGCGTTCCTGGAGCAAGTTCTTCAGATAAAGTAATTCCAGGCGGGGTATGGTATGCAGAAAGCTGGGACGGACAAGACTTACAAAGAACAACAGTAACAGCATTTGATATTTCAAAATACCTTCAATTGCTATCACCTACTGACTATGTATCTAAATCTCAAGATGTATTTAATATTATAACTAATATATTAGATATGGCTGGATTTACAGATTATGATTATGATAGTTTAAGAAAAGTTACAATGTCTAATACAACTTTGGTTGATGGATCTGTTCATAAAAATAAACAACCAATTGATTCTTCATTTTTTTATGCTGATGGACAACAACAAAAAGTTTTTGATGTTTTAAGAGAATTATTTGAAGTTTATCAAATTGGGGCTTATATTGATTCATATGGTGTTATGAAATTTTTAAGTTTAGAAAATATTCTTTCAAATACACAACCAAACCTTTTGCTACATGATAATTCTAATCCACAAGCTATTACAACTGCAGGTGGCTATACAGACAATCTTACTGTAACAAGTAATATTACTCAAGACACATATACTGAAAATGTAAAAACAAAACTTGGAAAAGCTACATTTAAATTTAAAATTCCTCAAATTAATAAAACTTTTGACATTGAAGGTCTTGCAAATACACAGTCTTTGACAACAAGTATTATTGATAAATATGATATTGTTTGGGAATTAGATAAAGAAGATGTTTGTACATTTAATTATTTAAGTGAATCAATAACAACTAATTCTCAAAATTATTTCCGCCTAGACCCTAAAGATTTAATTAGTAATTTCAATTCTTTTGGCATAGACCACGAAGGATTTGGAATTATAGAAGGAGAAATTGTATCTTTTAAAGATAAAGAATTTAAATTTTCAACACAAATTTTAGATACTAGGTCTGTAAGTGCAACAAACACAGATAACGATTATAGAGTTATTGTAGGAAATAGTGCTGATCTAAGTGCGGCGGTATCAGATTTTTCTGCAAGATCTGGTTTTGGTGGCACGGTTAGATATGAACCAACAGGAAAAATAGCTAATGTATCTAGAGGTCTTTTTAATACACCAGTAAGAACACACAATATTATATCTAACAGCATTAACAATCCTTCAGATCCAAATTCTTTATACTCAAGAATGTCCTATGTCTCTGGAGAATACCCTTCAATCATAGATAATAAAATTGTTTTACCAGCAAAAACTGCGGGGGTATATAGTGTTTTAAAACCTAACAATAATGAACAAAGCGAATCAGCGCACCCATATTATACATTTTCAACTAAGATGCACATTGGAACAAATTCTGAATATCCAATGAATGTTGGAATGGGCGGCGGAATAGTAATGAATATTGGTGTTAATCCAACATATGTAGAAATAAGAAAGGTTGTTGGATCAGGAAAGTCTTCTTCAGGTAAAACAACAACAAGTTTTGAATATCGTTTATATGTTTATCAAGTTTCTGATTCTAATTCACTGCTAGAAAAAGATGGCGCTTCTATTAAATATCTTGTTGTAAGTTCAAAGTTGCTAGATGATGTAGAATTATATCCTTTAAAATCTCCATTTGAAGAATTTGGTAAAACTCTTAATCTAAAATTTGTTAAAATAAAAAATCCAACAAGCACTGTAGTTAAAGGAAAAACTATTAAATCGCCCTCATTTGAGATTTATTTAAATAAAAAAAGATTAGAAGTTTCAACAAAAGACATAGATATTGATACAACTGGTTATTATGGAATCTTTACACGTGTATCAAATCCACAAGTTGAAACTACAGGAAGCATAGTGTTTTCAGAATTATATGCAACACAATCAGAACTAGATGACGCATCAATTTATTATCATTGGCAACTACCTAGTTTTGCAAATTCAATTGCAGGCGGTCATAAAATATTTGAAATTAATTATATGATGCAAACAAAACCTCAAGTATTTGGCATAAATTATTATGATGTTCAATATCAATTAGCACCAGCTATGAATGCTTATGCATTACCAGCACCGTACCGTTGGTTTTACTATACAAAAAATTCAGAATATACACCAGAAAAAGCAAAAGTTGGCGTTAGTGAATATTTATTGCAAAATGTAAATGTTGCAGTTGATGCTTTATCATACTCAAGCATATACAGTTCTGGATTTAGAGGAAGGTTTGTAATTATAAATGGATCGCCTTCAGCAATTTGGCTTAAAAAAAGTCCAGATGGCAAAAATCCAATAGATGTTGATTTTTTAGTAAATACAAGTAGTTTGATTGCTTTAAGTAGTGAAATTTCAGTAGAAAAAATTTTTGACCCCGCAAATATTAATGAGGGAATAGAAATAAGATCTAACTGGGTTCAATCAAAAAGGGCAGCACTAGGAATTTTAAAAAATATATTTAAAGCTATTGATGGCTTTAGCAGAGATACTCAAGTTTCAATATATGGAAATCCATTATTTGAAATTGGAGATGTTGTTAAGGTTAATTATTCACTAAAGAATATATCTAATCAAACATATTTTGTTCAAGGTGTTAATCAAATATTTGATCAAGGCTTAAAAACAGTGTTAGTGCTAAACCAGATAGCAACAAGCTAGATGGTATAATTGGAAAGGAGGACAGATGACAAACCAATATGTAAGTAATAGAACCCCCACAACTGTGGCGGGAAGCGTACAAAAACGTAAAACCCTTGTTATTTCTGCCACAGATCCTAGGAATACTCCATTTTATATAGCCAACTATGTTGGAGAAGTTACTGTCTTATCTGAAGAAAAATATAGAGAGTATTTAAGTAAACAAAATTTTATAGTAAATTACAGCGGTGTAGAAGACCCTTCAAATGAAGTTGAAGTTAATTACTTGCATCCGCCTACAAATTTGTATTGGGATATTATTTCAAAGTCAGATACGGAATATATAACTTCAGGCAGTGCACCGTTGATTAATGTTACTATTAGTTTTGATAAAACAATAAGTGATATTGATTTAAATTCAACAATTGAATATGAAGCAGAACCCTTAATTTCTAATCATCAAGTAATTTCTGCAATTGCTGCAACTGGTGGTGCTTCAACTACAAATGCAGCAGCCACAAAAACTATTACTAGCACAACTGTAAATGCAAAAGTTATTCAATCTACAATCCAAACAAGACAAAAATTATCAAGCTTAATACAGTTAACATGGAAACCAGTACCTCAAGCAATTGGTTATGAAGTAACAGTAACTGGAATAAATCAAAAAGAAGCTAATGGGAAAAAAACCAAGTTATGGCATACTAATGCAGAAATTAGTACAACAAATGGATTGCATTATTTTAATTTAACTCCAGAAGTAGGAAAATCTTTAAGCGGAATTTATTCTTTTAAAATTGCAGTAAAGTATTCAAATTCACAATCGGGGACGGTAACTTATAATGTTAACTTTTAAAGGCACTTATATATTTAAGCAAAATGGAATAGAAATAGGCAGATCTGAAAATCTTATTACTACAAATGGCAGAAAAGTTCTTTTGCAATATCTTTCTGGAGTGCGTTCTAATTGGGCATCAGATATGGCACTAGGAGCAATAAATACTGCGCCATCTGTTTCTGATATTGAATTAAATTTTGAAACAATGAGGATTCCCGTATCTTTAAAAACTTACAAATCTGCAACTAGTAATAATCCAGATTTAATTATAGTTAGAGGAACTTTGCCAGAAAGTATATATGCAAATATTTATGAAATTGGATTGTATCCAGATTCAAAAATAACAGATGTTGCAAATAGAAATGATAGAATTATTACTGCATTTTCTGATCTTTCAAATTGGGTTGCAAGTATAAATGATCAATCACAAAATATTTTAAATCAAGGCACAGTATATTTAACTGGTTATTCTCCACAAGGTGAAGCATCTCCAAGAATTGGAGGGTTTTCAGTAGATCTTGCACAAAATACAAAGTATGAAAACAACACATTTGCTTTTAGTCTACTAGGATATTCTAGTTTAGATACATTAAAAATATTAGCTTATAATACAGTGGCGGGAGTTTTAACAATAACGCTTGTAGATACAGATAATAATTCTTTTGTTTTTACTTACACTCTAGAAGATAACTCAGGATATCAAATTTTAAGCGCCCCCTTTCCATCAGATGTTTTATTTAATAGTACAATTGAAACGGTCAGAATTACTACGGATAATACAGCTTCAGTTACAATTGATGCAATAAAAACATCATCCACTGCAGAACTTACAAGTGAAGATTATTTAATTAGTAAATCTGTACTTTCAACACCAATTGCTAAGATTTATGGAACACCTTTGGATGTTGAATATTACGTTCAAATATTATAGTAAGGGGGTAAATTAAATGGCAGTAGGTACTTTAGCTGGAATGCATTGTTCAGTAGGAACTACTTATGTAGATATTACTTTTACCCGCCCAACAAACTGTACAAAAATTATATTTATAATGACTGCAACAGATTTAGTTAGTGCTCCAATTCAAAAATCATATACAATACCTTTGCCATATGCAATTGGTGCAAGCATAACATACAGATTTACTGGTCTTTCAGCCAGTAAAAAATATTATTTAACTGGAAGACCTTATAATGGTTCAGAAGCTGGTACATTAAGAAATTATTCTAATTCTACTGCAAATCCAGTCAATTCTATTGTTATGCCTTCAGCAAAAACAACAACATATTATGATCCACTTTCAAGTTTTACATCAAATACAAATAGTTCAACATCATCAAATACTTCAACATCATCAAATGCAGGCTCTGGTCCAGTAAAACCAAGTTCGCCTTCTGGCTTAACAATTGATGGTGGAGTAATTAAAAATTCTTCTGCCGCTGGGTCAAATACTCCAACTGGTGCAACAGATGCTCCTATCCCATCTGATCTTAATTCATCAAATAGAACGTCTTTAAAAATTAGAAATTTAAATCCAAATCAAACATATAGTATTAAAATTCGTGCAAAAACAATTGATTCTGATGGACAATCTGTATACTCTGAATATTCAGAACCAATTTATATAACAACTCCAGGATTTTCATCAGCAGGAACAAATCATATAACAACCAATAACAATGGAGACATATTGTTAGATGGAGGTTCAATTTTTGCGGGAGATTTTGGATCAGATGCAGGATTGCTAGATGTTGTTAATGGGACTACAACTGGTACAGGTGTCATATTAAATAAAACGGGTTTGGCAGGATTTAATAGTGGCGCAAAAGAATTTTATATAGATGCTATAACAGGTAAAGCTTATTTTGCGGGAACTGTAACTGCGGGAACAGTTACTATTGGTTCTAATATAAATGGCACTGATAAAACTGGTTTATACATTGATTCTAAAAACTACTGGTATTCTGATGGTTCATTTTCTGCAACTAGCTCTGATATAGCAGGTGCAATTACTAATAAAAAGTCTGGTAATACTTTAATTGTTCCAAATCCAGTTGTATTTTCATCATCTTCCCCGTATGGAACAGTATGGTCTGGATCAACACTTAATCTTTCTTGGACTTGGAATTCAGCAGATACAGCAAATCAATATGCTCAAAATTTTATAATATCTTTTACTGAAAATTCTGTTACTAAAAATATAAGTGTGCCAGTAACTAGTAATTCATATGCGTTTACTTGGTCGCAAAATCAAGCATTGTTTGGACTAGCTTCAACATCTATATCTGCAATTAGTGTAAAAGTACAAGACTCGTTTGGCAATTTAAGCACATCTGCAAGTCCAACATCTGTAGCGTCATATGTTTCAAGTCAAACTCCCCCAGTTATTACAGGATCACCAATTAATAATGGATATACAATTTCATATACAGCTCCAACTGATCCGCTTACATTAATAGAAATTTCAGAATCAACAACTTCATCTTCAACTGGTTATTCAGTTGTGTATTCAGGAACTTTAAATCCTGCAATTGTTCTTGCTTCTAATTTAAATTTAAGATATGTTAGAGCTAGATTTTTAGATATTACGGGTAGTTCTCAAGGTTATTCATCTGTAATAACAATTACTCCAAACTCCCCAGTTACATTAAATGTTAATGCTCCAAATGATGTAAACTCAGTAAGTACTGCATTTACATCTAGTGGTACAGGTGAAGATATAAATGTTTCAACTACTGTATATTCACTTACAGGTGTCACTGCAACTGGAAACGGCACAACAATGACTTATACTACTACAGGCGCACATGGCTTATATACTGGAGATCAGATAACAATAGCTGGAATGTCATTAAGTGGATACAATGTTTCTGGAGTTGTTACCGTACCTACGGAATCAACAACCACATTTACAATTTCAGGAAGTCAACAAGGGTCGGGAACTGGTGGAGTAGCCCAATATTCATCAATTAGCTATATAGTAAAATTAGTATATACAGGCAATGCAGCTAAAGTTGGATATTTTTATTTTTCTCCAACAGCAACAAATATTACATCTCAAACATTTACAATAACTAAAGCAGATTTATTTAATCAATTTGGGACACATTATTCATCTTTTTCGGGCTTACTCATTTCTGTTAACTCTTCAGGTGTAAGAAGTTCTGGAAAATCAATTACAACATTTTCTAGAACCTCTAGCCTAGCCTCATATACTCCTTCTATATCAGGATTTAACGTTGCTGATGGATATCAAATTGTATTTGATTTTTCTTCAACAAATGCAACTTATGGAGAGATATATCAAAAACGTACAGTTTGGGGATCAATAACAAGTCCAATAGATTATTTTAATGGAACTTATGTATCTGGATCAAGTGGAAGTAATACTCTTGTAATAACAAGCGTCAAAGACAATGCTTTAAATACAATAGCAACGGCGGGAAATATAAATGGAGCATTACCAACAGGATATAAAGTAACTGGAAATGGAATTGCTCCTAATACTTATGTGACAGCAGTATCTTATACATCTCCCAATTTTACATTAACTTTAAATAATAATTTAACATCAACCCCTTCTGCAGGAAGTAGTTTTAAAATTAATGGTTTAGTATATTCTGGTTTAAGTCCAGCAGATATAACAAACAACTTGTATGAAGACTTTTATATCATTTGTAAATTTTATGATGATTATGATAATTCTTCATTAATTTCTAACTCTGTTACTGTTCATCCAGTTGATCCAGGTGCAATTGGTACTATTTCAACTGCAGTGCAAGTAAGTGGAACATCGGGAGCGGTTTATGTAGGAGACGCAGCATCTTCTGGTAAAAGAGTAGTTATTAAAGCAATTCCAACAGATCCTTATGTTGGTATATTTGCTTTTGATGGAACAAATGCTGCTGCAACAACATCTATTATTGCTAACCCAACTCTTGCTGCATCTGGAGGATATACATTTAAAACCACTTCAGCTCAAATTGGAGATTGGTCAATTAATGATACAAAAATACAAAATACACTTGGCTCATCATCAAATTATGTTGGACTGTCAGCTACTGGAACATATTCGTTTTGGGCAGGATCTACAACAAGCGGAGGAGATTCAAGTGCTAGCTTCTTAGTTACTCCAACAGGGCAAGTAACGGCTAGAAAGATTTCTATTATTGGAGATGGCTCATCTTCAGATTTAATTAATGCGGCAAATGTATTTAAAGTAACTGGTCAAGGTGCCTTGACTGCAACATCAGCAAATATAACTGGTGTTATAACCGCACAATCTGGTTCTGTAACAGGAAACCTTCTTATTGGAGGATCTACTTATTCAGGAACAGCATTGACTCAAACAATTACTGCAGTTTCTATACCATCAACAAATACAGCAAGATATGTATTATCAGCATCACACTCTTTAACAACAAATAGCACTGTTTATATATCAGGGGTAACAGGTGCCTCAGTTGGCTCATTTAGTGGAATTTATAAAATTGCTGCAGTTAACGTAGTTGCTAATAGCTTTGATGTAACAATTACTGGAATTGCGGGGACTGCTGTAATTGCAACAACAGCCCCAATTGCACAAGTTATTGATATAACAACTGGATATGTTCTTAATTCTAGCGGAATTACATTTAATACAAGTGGTACAAAAGGTATTACAACTATTGATTCATCAACAGGATTATTTCAAACAACATCTGCAAAGATTGGTGGATGGTTAATAAGTACATCTACAAATCCAGGAACAATATATAGTACATCTGGCACAGGAACAATTTTACTTGATTCAACTAATGCAAGAATTTCAGCATCAACTACAGGATATTATGTTGGTATGGCTGCGCCTACTGCAAGTTCTTCTGTTGTATTGTGGGCGGGAAATCAAGGAGTTGCTAACACAGCAAACGCATTTACAGTATTAGCTGATGGAACAGTTAAGATAGGCGGAGGCGCATCAATTAATAATGTTCTTGCATCCACGGTCACATCTGGAGCAGCAGCAGGCGCTACTGCATTACAAACTATACCCTCAAATTATTTAACAACATCAACTTCAATTTCTGGTGGTCAAATAACAACGGGAACTATTAAAAATGGATCATTCCCAGGAACAGGCTCTACACAAGCATCAGATGGATCTGGATTCTCTGTCAGTGGAATGTCTATAAATCTTGATAACTCAAGCATAACTTCTCCATCATTTAGAATTGTTGGTTCGGGAGTAACGGGGCAAACTGCAGGAAGCGCATATTTTAAAGGAGATATATCTGGTTCAACTGGAAATATTGCGGGATGGACTATTAGTACAAATTCTATATCTAAATCTGCTACGTATTCAGATCCAATATTTGGTACAACTACTTTAACAACAACCTTGGGTGCAAGTGGAAATATTAATCTTGTAAGTAGTGGAGGAGGGTATTTATCAGTTGGCGACCAATCTTTGCTTACAGTTTCAAATACTACATCTCAATCTAGTATTAGCCCTGGTTACATAGGTTTTAAATCTACAACAACGCTTTTTGGAATTCCTCCAACTTCATTTTCAATGAATATAAGTCCAGGAGATGATTTTATTAATTTTTATTGGATAGGTGGTACGCAATCAGGAGGGTATTCACAAGTAAAACCAAGATGGTTTAATTACGCATCAACAGGAGAAAGAACAGCAAATAGTGCAGCAGTTTTTGATACAGCTATGCAAAACCTAAGACCTCTTGTGGTGTATACAGATGGAACTCAATATTTAGGTAGTACAGATTATTTTTCAACAACTCAAGCAACCACACCTTCAACAACTACTGGAGTAAATGGTGATTTTTTCTTTAGTACTGCGTGAGGAAATATAAATATGCCATCAATATGGAGAAAAACAAGCGGGTCTTGGTCTAAAATAAAAACCGTTTATCGAAAAAACAACGGTTCTTGGGTAACAATTAAACACATATGGAGAAAAAGTGGAGGAACTTGGCGATTAGTTTATTTATCTGCTTTAACTCCATCTATTGAAACAAGAGTTTCTGTAACTGCTTCAATACCAACTTCACCAAATTATACGGTAACATTAACTGGAACGTTGTATCATTGGAATGATTCAACAAGCGTTTCTTATCAATTTATAAAAAGTACTAATGCTACAAATTGGACAGCAATTGCTTCTTACGCTACATCAACTAATCCAGCAACAGGTTCACCCAATACAAATGATACATATCTTGTAAATCAAGCAAATGTTGTTGCAAATACAACAAATTATTATCAGTATGTTTCTAGGGCTCAAAATTCAACATATAGCACTGAACAAACATCAACATCAGATTATGTAGTAATAGAGGCATGTAGAGATATAACAAATTTATCTTCCTCTGCCGTGACAGGTTCTTCAAATGTAAATCTTTCTTGGACAGCATCAGTTTATGCTGGAAGACAACAAATTCAGTACAGAACTTCTGGAGGCACTTGGACAACTTTTGGAGGAGTAACAGGGTCAGCAACAAGTGCAACCGTTACTGGTTTATCATATAGTACAGCATATGACTTTAAAATAACACCTTGGACGGGATCAACAGGAACTACTTCAGGAACTTATACAGGGTATTATGGTAATGATTCTAATATTGCAACAACAACAACAAATGCTGCAACTGTATCACCCCCAACAATAATTTCTATGGCAGGGCCAACCGTATCAAGAAATTCAACATCTACATATACTTATTCAACAACTAATGGTAGTTGGAATGGATCCCCGACTGGTTATACTTATCAATGGTATTATTATAGATCTTTGGCTGCCCCGCCATACTACCAGTATATAACTATTTCAGGTGCAACAAGTAGCAGTTATACCTCTAGCTCTACATATGTAGGGTATGATATTTATTGCATAGTTACAGCAACAAATTCTGGTGGAAGTGGAACTGCAACATCAAATTTTGTTACTATTACTTCAACTTTAAGCGTACCAGCTAGCGGCACTGTAAGCATATCTACAAATACTGGAACTTATGCCGTTGGCAGTATTATTACATATTCAACTGCTGGATGGACAAATTCGCCAACAAGTTATTATCTTGAATTGCATAATGGAACAAATCCTGTATTAACAAGCGATCCATTAAGAGCATCTACAACAAGTTCATCTGGAACATATACAATCACATCTTCAGACGTTCCAAATTATTTTAAAGCTTGGGCAACTGCTTCAAATGCTGCAGGAACTTCTTCACAAGCATCTTCTTCTCAAGTTGGACCAGCATCAAATGCGGTTTCTGTGCCAGCAACTCCAACAGGACTTACGATATCTGGAAGTGGTTTAATGTCTTGGAACGCATCAACAGGCGCAACAAGCTATACTGTAACTTATTGGCTTGCAAGTAGTGCGTCTGGAGCAAATGCTTTTAATGCGGGAACCGTAAATGTTGGAAATGTTACTTCATATCAAATTTCATATGCAAATAACCCAAGCACAGGTGTATACTGTAACTATGCTGACGGAATAGTTTTAGCGTCAAACTCTGCTGGAAGTTCAAATTATTCAGCATGGTACCCATCATCAACCACATATGTATAATTATTTAAATAAAGGAGAATTTTAATATGCTTACTAATGAAGAAAAAATTGAAATTGTAATTAATAGACTTAATAATTTAAAAGCGATCAGAGAATCATTTATTCAAAATGAAGAAGCTTCAAGAGGTAAATATGTTTTACAAGATGAGTTATTATCTTGTGATATAAAAAAACAAGCTTTAATTAATGAGTTAAAAAGTCTTGGCGGGACTTGGCAAGATTAATTAGACAAAAGATAGCTTAGGATGATATAATAGGAAAGGAGGAAAAAATGACTATAGAACTTGCAAAAGAAGAAAAAATTAATATTATAGAATCTCATCAAAAAGATGTTATGTATAATAAATATAACATTGAGCTGAGTTTGCTTCAAGAAAATGCAAAATCAACTCCTGATGAAATAATTATTGCTAAATTAAATAGTAATATTGCTGAATTAATAAAGCAAATAGAAGCTCTTCAAATAGAAATAGATAAGCTTAATTAAAATAATAGAAAAGGTTAAAATGGAAAAAGCAGAATTAATTATTACTGCTCTACAGCAACGTATTGGCGAGCTTGTTTCAAATTATGAAACACAAGTAGCAGTACTTAGAGCAGAACTTACACAAGTGTCACAACAAGCAGAAGATAAGCAGAAAGCAATAGATGAATATTCTCAAAGTCTTTCAGAAAAAACAAATAAAGATAACTAAAGATGCACCTTTTATACCCAGTGGATTAATCGGATTAAACGCTGGTTCTTTTTACTATGTAAAAGGAAATAAAAGATTTAAATTTGTTTCAGAGAGAGCCATGCAATCTTGGTGTCTTCCCGCCCTTAAAATTGATGCTGCATTTTTAAATAAATTAACATCGGGCGGGACATTAGGATTTAGAGATGGATCTTTGGTCAAGGACATTTCTGATGGTAAAATATATCTTATAAGCGATTCAAAACGTAGGCATGTGGTTGATCCAGATGTGCTAGAATGGATTAATACAAGCATTATAGAGGCGGGACAGAAAGAAGTCCTAGTCCATACAGAAGGAGAACCAATTGGCTAACAATAGCAATCAAATTATTCAATCAGATAATGCAGTAATTGATTACACAACCATTTCAGTTATTATTGATACTTTAAATAAACAACAAAAAGCTATTGCAGATTTGCAAGCAGCAGGCACACATTCGGTTACAACAGTTGATTCAGCTACTGGTTTGCCTACAACAGTTCAAGGAACTAGAAAAGTTGAAGCGGGATGGGAACCTATAAAAGGGCCAACTGTTGATATTACATATTCTTTTAATTCAAAGCCATCTTCAGTAGTTGGAACTGTAATTTCAACTAGCAAAACTCAAGGTGGATATGTATATGTAAGTAAGTCAATTACTGCAACAAGTGCAACATTTACCTATGTAGGAAATGCAAAGCCTACAAAAGATACAAAAAGCTTATTGTTATATTGGGTAGCAGTAGGTTTTGCGTAATGTATATTCCTATCAATGCTTGGAATAAGCGTGATAGGAAAATAAGTTGTAATGGTTACATTTTAATTAAAGTGCCAGAACATCCTAAAAATTTTAAAGGCTGGTATTATGAACACCGCCTCATAATTGAAAAACAATTAAATAGAATTATAGAAGATTGGGAAACTATTCATCATATCAATAATGATAAAAGTGATAATAGATTAATTAATCTTTTTATTTGTTCAAGAAAAGAACATAATAAAGCACACGCTGCTTGACATAAAACAATAACATGCGATACAATTAACTAAACCTAGAAAAAGGATTACATGAGTAATGATTTAAAATGGATGCTTTCATCCGACCAGCAATTCCCATATCAAGATGATAAAGCCATTGAGCTATGGTTTAAGGTTATAAAATGGTTTAAGCCAGATGTTGTAGATTATCTTGGGGATACAGATGATCAAGCTTGCTATAGTAAATATACAGAAGGTCGTTCTGCAGAATTTATGCAATTGCATAAAGATGATAGTAAAGACCTTATTGTTCCTATGATGCGACATGAAGCAAAAGGTGCAAGAGATTTTTATGCTAAGACCCGTGAAATGCTTCCAGACGCACAATTATTTTCTGCATTAGGAAATCATGATATTAGAATTTTTGATTATATTGATAAGAAGCTTCCAGACTATGCCAAAGACGTAACACCAGAATCTTTGTGGTCTTTAGATTCTCTTGGTTATGAATATATTTATTACAACGAATTGCCAAAGCAACGTTTTGGTGATATTCACGTCCATCATGGTCTTTCAATTGCTGACACTGGTGCAGTAAGAAAAGATATTGATGATTTGCAAATTTCTTTAATTAGAGGACATTCTCATAGAATTGCCTCACACTTTCAAACATATGAACTCCCATTAGCCACTGGTGGCAGAACAATTCGTGGATATGAAATTGGACATATGTGTGATGAAAAAAGTTCTGGTATGAAATACACACAGAACCACAATTGGCAAAAAGGTTTTGCTATCGCACACATTGAGAATGGTGAACATCCTCATGTGCAGATAGTAGAAATTTCCCCCAGTTACACTTGTGTAGTTGATGGAAAATTATTTTCTGTATAGGAAATAAATAGTAGATGTAATAAAAATTAATTATAAAAAGGTTTCAAATCCTGTTCATAAGAACAACATCTACACTAACAATAAGGAGAAAAAAAATGAAGATTAATCAAGCAATGATTGAATCTTATGTTCGTAACTTGGTAGGTCAAATTATTGGAGCAACAACAATTGTTGCAGCAACAACAAATTTGACTATTCTAAGTTTTGGTGGACACGAGTGGTTGCTAGTAGCAAACTCTCTATGGGCATCCCTTGTTCCAGTAGCGCTACGCTATTTTAACAAAAAGGATCCTGCGTTTGGCGTAGTTGCAGAACTTGCAACTTCTGCTTTCACTAAAAAGCTAGATGCGGCTTTAAAGCCAAAGAAAGCTACTGCTAAGAAGCCAGCTTCTAAGTAGGATACAGAAAAACTAAATAATGTATTGTAATAAATGTAATGGCAGAGTTGTTGTAGACAGGGTTTATTCCCAAAAAATCCGTGTTGAACTGTATTGCATTATGTGTGGGAATAGATGGATGATCAAGAGAGATTCAAGGTTCGGTATATGGCTGTCAAAAAACGAGGAAAGACTTCATCAAAACTACGGTACTTCTATTTAAATACCAAGCTTTATAAAGTCTTAAGACAATCAAGAGCAGAAGATCTTATGGTCGCCTGGGATTACGAGATGGGTAAGCGTGTAGCGTTTGTATTAACTGATGTTAAAAATAATATGCAAAACGCTTACCCTCTTTCCAAAGTTTGTAAAATTATAGGAAGACATGAAGATACGATCAAAAGACATTTATACGCAGGTAATATTAAAAAGCCACAACAGGTTTATTCTTTAAATGGAAAAAAAACTCCAGGTAAATACTATTGGAGTGAAGATGATATGAGAGAAATGCATGAATTTTTTAAAACTGTCCACAGGGGCAGGCCTAGAAATGATGGAGAGATTCATCCAGGTAACATGCCTAGCAGAGCGGAAATAGAAGCAATGATGAGACAGGAAAACATTTTATATGTTAAAAATAACGATGGGACATTTAGTCCAGTTTGGAAACAACCCGAATGGTAGAGAATAATAAATTAAGTAAAGAAGCAAAACAAACACTTGATTCTGCAATTAGAGTCCTTGAGTATGCTATGGAGATAGCTGGACAAAAAGAAGACCTAGATGCTATGATAGCAATATCGGATCGCTTGATGATGCTTTATCAACATTTGGCTGATAAGAATGTAAAAAAGTTTAAGCCAGGATTTGGTTTATCACCTAGAGAAGAGGATAAAAAAGATGAGCAATTTGACGAATAGTACATCAGGTAAATCAACTGTTGTTAAAATTGATTTACAATTTACTCGCAATTTAGGTAATTATGAAAGTCTTAAAGTTGGAATTGGTATTGAAGATTTTCAACGAAATGGTGAAACAATTGACGAAGCCACTAATAGAGTTTATGATTTTGTAGAAAAAAAGTTAATGGAAAAAGTTAACGAAATAGAGGAAGAGCTAAAGGCTAAAAAGAAATGACCAAAGATGAAGCAAGGTTAGCCTACGGTTTAGTTGGGTTCTATTGTGCTTTATACAAACAGTCTTATGGCAAAGTTCCAGTTGTAAATCGTTATCGTGAAAAGTGGGCAATGCAAGATGTTATTGATAGCATTGGATATGATAGATCAAAAGAACTACTTGAATATTATTTTAAAACAAGTCGCCCAGGCCATCCAATACAATGGTTCTTTTATAATTTTGAAAAAATAGATTTAACGCTTACTCAAATTGAGCAAGACAAATTACGTCGTGAATTAATTAGAGCAAAAACAAAAACTATGGTTGAAGAAAGAGACAATGAATACAGAGTCAGCAGTAATAACAGCAATATGTGAGAACAAAGATATTTCAGTTGTAATGGCTGGCAATATTGATGAAGTCTTTACTTCACACAGAGATGTGTGGGAAGGCTTAAAATCTTACTATTTAAAGTTTAAGGCTGTACCTGACGTTTCCGTACTTACTGAAAAGTTTAAAGATTTTGAACCTACAAAAACTAAAGGCGAAACAGCCTACTACTTAGATCAACTTAAAAACGAATATCTTGCTTCCCGCCTACGCAACCTATTACTTTCCTCTGGAGCAAGCTTAAAAACAGAAGCTTCTGGTAGAGTCATTGCACAAATGCAAGCAGAACTTGCAACACTTAATAAGTTAACCTCTAATGTTAGAGATGTTGATTTAACTGATTATGAAGAAGCAGGTAAACATTTTCAAGCAATTAAAGACCGTTCAGATGCAATGGGCGGCAGCCCAGGAATAATGACTGGCTTTAAAGCAATTGATTATGCGTATCCTACAGGAATGGCTCCAGGACACCTTATTGTCATGATTGGTTGGCCTGGTAAGGGTAAGACTTGGTTCTCGTCTTATTTGGCCTGCAAAGCCTGGGAACAGGGCTTTAAACCAATGATTGTATCCCTTGAAATGACACCTGAGAATATGCGTGATCGTATTTATACTATGATGGGGTCGGGATTGTTTAAGGCTTCAGACTTTGCTAGAGGAGATATTAATATTGATCAATTTAATGACTGGGGTTTAAAGAAGTTTGCTGATAAAAATCAATTTATCTTAGTATCAAATGAGGGCATGGGAGAAGTAACTCCAAATGTTATTCAAGCAAAGATTGATCAATATAAGCCAGATATTGTTATTCTTGATTATCATCAGTTATTTAGTGATAATCAAAATTCAAAAGGTCCTACAGAACGTAACATGAATATTTCTAAATCTTTTAAAAAGTTGGCAATGTCTAATAACATTCCAATTATTGACATTACTGCTGCAACCGCAGAAGAAGTAGCAGATCATGATTCACCACCAATGTTGAGTCAAGTTGCTTGGTCAAAAGCAATTGAGTATGATGCTGATATGGCTATGGCAATTCATAAAAATCCTGATAGCAATATTATGGAAATTGTAAGTCGTAAGAACCGTCATGGAACTGAATTTGGAATGTATTTGGATTGGGATCTTAATCGGGGAATTGTTAAAGAAGTCTACGATGTTCCTATTGGATAATATGTAATGTCTAGCTAACTTGGTATAATTATCAAGACAGTTAGGCAGCCATGTACCCAAGAAAAATACATGACTTTTGGATAAGTGGAACCATCATTGATGATTCCAAACTTCAAATTTCTAGAGAGAATTATGAAAGGCTTTTAGTCCAGCAGATGCGGGACAAGGGCTATATTCCTGTACTTGACATACAGCCACAATTTAATATAAAATATAATGAAGATAAAGATCACTACACCTTTAATCTAGTTATGTACGGGATGTATCTTGGGAAAGCCAAAGCACTAAAATATGAAGGTTTCTCAGGACAGAGTTTAATACCTAAAGGATAAAAAATGTTAGATGCATATACTAAAGCGGATCTCCGCTCTATTCTGCGTTCCTGCAATATAGATGTTGTATCTGAAACAGGTACAGACTTTTTATGTTTGTGTCCTTTTCATCATAATGTTGATTCTCCAGCTTTTGCAGTAAGTTATTCAAAAGGTCTTTATATTTGTTATAATCAAAACTGCGATTCATCTGGAACTGTGTTAGACCTTGTAAAATTACTTACAAATAGAAATGATTTTGAAGCTTTGAGATTTATTTCTCAAAATAAGCAAACAGCAGAAGATGCATTTGAAGATGGACTTAAAGATTTGCTTGATGAAAAGCCAGAGTTTGTTGCTTTTCCAAAAGAAACATTAGAGAAGTTATATAATGAACTTGCAACAACGCCAGCTGCTTTAGAATATTTTAATTCACGTCAGATAGGTTTATCTGCAATATCACATTTTAAACTTGGCTATTCTTCTAATATGGGTATGGTTACAGTGCCGTTACATTCACCAGATGGTTTGCCAGTAGGTATTATTGGCAGATCAATTACTGATAAAAAGTTTAAAAATAGTGTTAACTTACCACGCAATAAGACTATGTTTAATTTACATCGTGCTAAGCGTGAGGGCGGAACTATTATTGTTGTTGAGTCTAGCTTTGATGCTATTCGTTTATGGCAAGCGGGATATCCAAATGCAGTAGCCACACTAGGTGGAAGCATATCAGACATTAATATACAAAATTTAAATAAGTATTCATCTACAATAATTTTAATGACAGATAATGATTCAGCAGGTCGTGCGTTAGGCAATACAATTGCTAATAGATTAAAGAGTAAAAATGTTTTGTGGGCTAAATATGACCACAATAATATCTATCCTAATTCTGCTAAAGATGTAGGAGATATGACGGATGAAGAAATAAAACAATGTATAAAAAATGCTATTCCGCATTTTGAATACGCCAATATCTAGTAGACAAAGCAGGTCTAAACTGATATAATGATAATAATAGGACACAATATAGTCCACTACATAAGGAGAAAACATGGGTATAGTAACAGGCTTGAAGGCAATGAACCTTCAAATGGAACAAAAATCACATTCAAGTGATTCGCAAAAAGGAAGATGGCTACAACTTAAAGATGGTCAATCATTAAAAATCCGCTTCATGCAAGAAATTGATCCAGACTCACCAACATATGTTGAAAAAGCTGGTCTAGCGTTTATTGCAATTGAACACACAAATCCAGGAGACTACAAGCGTAAAGCGCTTTGTACTATTGAAGATCAAGGTCGTTGCTACGGATGCGAAATGCATCGTCGTGACCCGAAGGCTGGCTGGAAAGGCCGTCAACGCTTTTACGCAAATGTATTAGTTGATGATGGTACAGAAGAGCCATACGTTGCAATCTTTTCACAGGGCGTAGGTCCAAAGTCAGCAACTCAAGAAGTTGTTTCATATGCGGGAGAAACTGGAAGCATCACAAATCTTAACTGGAAGCTAAAGCGCACAGGTGAGAAGACTGATACAAATTATTCAATTATTCCACTTCCAACTGCATCAGCAGAAGCAATTGATTTTGATAAGTATGAATTGCTTGACCTTTCAAAAACAGCAGTACGAGATGTTCAATATCCAGAGCAAGAAAATTTCTACTTTGGAATTACTTCTGAATCATCAAGTGCAGAATCATCATCCACTTCATCCGCTGTTGAGTGGTAATAACTAACTAATAGAAAGTTAAACATGTCTGACTTTGTTCATTTGCATGTCCATTCGCATTATTCGCTTATGGATGGTTTAAATACACCAAACGAGTTACTCGTTGCTGCAAAAAATCAAGGTCAGGCATGTTTGGCTATTACTGATCATGGTTCTCTATCTTCTCATAGAGATATGCAGATTGCTGCAAAAGAACTTGGAATGAAGCCAATTCTTGGTCTTGAAGCTTATATTTCAGAAACAGATCGTTTTGACAAAAGAGCAGTAGCAAAAAGAGAAGATAATACCTCTCTTTACTCACACATTATTTTATTGGCAAAAAATGATTTAGGTTTAAAAAATCTTCAAAAGCTTTCTCAGATTGCTTGGACAGAAGGTTATTACCATAAACCAAGAATTGATATGGAAGTTCTTTTTGAGTTTGGTGACGGTATAATTGTATTGTCTGGTTGCATGGGTGGAATTATTTCTAAAGCTATTGAGCGTGGGGATAATGAAAAAGCAAGAGAATATACTAAGATGTTAAAAGATCGTTTTGATAAAGATTTTTATATTGAAGTTCAAGCACATAACCCAGATAGTTTAAATACTGCTTTACTTGCATTAGCAGATGAATTTAAAATACAGCCAGTAGCAACGGGGGATTGTCATTTTGCAGTTAAAGAAGAACGGGATTTGGAAGAACTTTTGCTTATCCTATCTACCAAACCAACACAAAACAAAGAAGCAGATTATACAAGTGGTCGTTTACGATCTAATATTATTGATAGGTTTGACCATCTTTATCCCAATCGCCCTATTTCTTTCGCTGACATTAACGTTTTTATTCAATCCCGCACTGAAATTGAAGAAGACTTTATCAAAGCGGGGATTACACGCAAAGACATTTATGAATCATCAGTAGAGATTGCTAATAAGATTGAAGCATATGATTTTCACGAAAATCTAGATTTGCTTCCAGTACCAAAGAAAAATGCATTAAAAACAGTAAAAGATTTATGTGAAAAGTCTCTAGTAGAAATGGGTTTAGATAATGAGACATACAGAGAAAGACTCAAAGAAGAGCTTCAAGTTATTTCCGATAAAAACTTTGCTAGCTATTTCCTTGTTGTTGGGGATATGGTTGGTTGGGCAAAAGAAAATGAAATCCTTGTTGGACCAGGAAGAGGATCTGCAGCAGGATCGTTAGTATGTTATTTAATGGGTATTACAGAAGTAGACCCAATTAAATATGATTTGCTTTTTTTCCGTTTTATTAATCCAGAGCGTAATGACTTTCCAGATATTGATACAGACTTTATGGACCGTCGTCGTGGTGAGGTTAAAGAATATCTTCGCAAGAAGTTTAAACATGTTGCTTCTATTTCTACCTTTCAGTATTTTAAAGATAAAGGTGTAATTAAAGACGTTGCACGTACTTTCCTAGTACCACTTAAAGAAGTTGAAAGAACGCTTAAGCATGTTGAAACTTTTGAAGAATATGAAACAAGCCCTAACACAGAAGAGTTTAGAAAGAAGTATCCTGAAGTAACAAAATATGCTTCAATGCTTCGTGGAAAAATTCGTGGCAATGGAATGCATGCAGCGGGAGTTGTAGTTGCAAAAGATGATATTAGCAAGTATGTCCCAATTGAAACACGTAAAGACCCAAACGATTCAGTATCTGGTCGTATCCCAGTTGTTGCATATGATATGGAACAAACAGCAGATTTAGGCTTAATTAAACTTGATGTACTTGGACTTAAAACTTTATCAGTTATTGATGATACATTAAAAACTATTGAAAAGATTAGTAAGAAAAAGATTGACCTTAAATCTTTAACGCTGGATGATCCTAAAGTATTTCAAATGCTTTCAAATGGATTTACTAAAGGTGTGTTTCAAGCAGAAGCAACTCCTTATACAAATCTTCTTATGAAAATGGGTGTAAGCACGTTTGAAGATCTTGCTGCGTCTAACGCATTAGTTCGTCCAGGCGCTATGAATACAGTGGGCGGATCTTATGTACGTCGCAAAAAAGGTGATGAGATGGTTACGTATGCTCATCCAATTATGCACGAATTTACAGAGCGTACATATGGAGTTATTATTTATCAGGAACAAGTTATGCAAGCTTGCGTTCATTTGGGCGGGATGACTTGGATGGATGCAGATAAAGTAAGAAAAATTATTGGAAAGAAAAAAGATGCTAAAGAGTTTGATATATATAAAGACCAGTTTATCTCAGGTGCTTCAAATCATATTACACCCGAAGATGCCGCAAAATTATGGCACGACTTCGAAGCTCACGCTGGTTATTCTTTTAACCGTTCTCACGCCATTGCGTATTCTATGCTTAGCTATTATACTGCTTGGCTTAAATGTTATTACCCTCTTGAGTTTATGTTTGCCATTCTCAAGAACGAAAAAGATAAAGATGCTAGAACTGATTATTTACTCGAAGCCAAGCGTCTGGGCATTAAAGTCTTGCTCCCGCATATCAACGAATCTGAACTCGATTTTACTATTCAAGGAAACTCTATAAGATTTGGTTTATCTAATATTAAATACATTTCAGATAATATTGGAAGTAAAATTACAGCATTAAGACCTTTTAAAAATTATAAAGATTTTACTGATAAAACAATACAAAAAGGTAGTGGTATTAATTCAAGAGCGCTTGATTCTCTTAATATGATTGGCGCTTCTGCATTTCCTGATAACCCACGCACAGGAAATGAAAATGAAAACTTATATGAATATCTTGGCATTCCTAAATTTGATACTGGAAAGCTAAGCCCATCTATTAAAGCACAGGTAAGCCCCCTCCAGGAGTTCCTAGAAGAGGGATGCTTTGTTTTGCTTGCAATGGTTAAGTCTATTAAAAAAGGGACGGGATGGAGCCGTGTAGAGCTTGTAGATGATACTGGTTCTGTAGGTATATTTCATAGTGAACAAACACAAATTGAAACAGGAATGATGTATTTCTTTTTAGTTGGAGATAACCGTATTCACAAATATGTGACTATTGATGATGTAGTAAACAAGATTGATGATCCATTTGTTCAATGGCTATACAAAGATAAGTTAAAGATTGATTCAGGTAAACGTTTAGTTCTTGATTTTACACATTATAAAACAAAAGCTAATAAAATGATGGCTCATATTATATTATCTGATGCAGATAAGACTTTAGAAAGAGTTATTGCTTTTCCAAAACTTTATACAAAAGCGTTGGGAAAGATGCAGGCGGGAATGATTTGTGATCCCGCTATTGCTGAAATGGATGATGGAACGATATATGTAAAGGAGGTAGGATAATGACAGACAAAGTTGTTAAAAATGAAAATGACGTAAGAATTGGTATTGAACAAATCGTAGCATCAATTTTATCAAAATTCGGACCCACAGAAGTTACGTTAGAACAATTGCTAGAAGACTATTCAAATAAAAGTATTGCTGTAAATCAAGATCCAGAAACCAAAAATTTTATTTTTGAGTTGACAGATATTGAAAAAATAGAATCAGAGAAATAGTGTATAATATAAGTATATGGCTAAATCCTACATACTTAAAGGTACGGAAAGCGAATTTTTGCTAGTAATTAGAGCAGAAGACGAAAAAATAATCTATAACATCATAGATTTTTTAGTAACCAGTAGAAGTGAACAAATCAGGGAACTGGCAATTGAATTAGAAAAGAGTATGAATGATAACCGAAGAGATCTTGGCGAAGCTGGATCCAAAAACAAGAGCAAGAGTACAACTAGCAACAAAGATAAGCGTAGAAAAACAAAGAACTCCTAGTATTGGATTAAATTTAGCATTAAAAGGCGGATTAGGTTTTGGTCGTCAAGTTTTAGTATGGGGAAACAAATCTGCTGGTAAATCTTCTTTTTGTTTACAAATGATTGCTGATGCTCAAAAAAATGGAAAAACTTGTGCTTGGATAGATGCAGAAGCATCATATGATGTTGCTTGGGCTAAATCTTTAGGTGTTGATTCAGATTCTTTAATTTATTCTCCCGCTAAATCTATTAATGACATGGTTGATATTGCTCAACAATTAATGGAAGCAGGAGTAGACATTATTGTTGTAGATTCTATTTCAGCGTTACTTCCCGCTATTTATTTTGAAAAAGATAGTACAAACCTTAAAAAATTAGAAGACACTAAACAAATTGGTGCGGAAGCAAAAGATATGACGCATGCAGTTAAAATGCTTAATTATGCTAATAAAAATACATTGCTTGTTTTAATTTCTCAACAAAGAAATCAATTTGGTTCTATGCATGCTTCTCATATTCCTACTGGAGGAATGGCTGTAAAGTTCTTTTCATCAACTGTAATTAAACTATGGTCTTCAGAAGCTGAAGCAAATGCAATTAAATCTGGTATACAAGTTGGTGATAAAATAATTGAACAAAAGGTTGGGCGACCAGTAAATTGGATTATTGATTATAATAAGCTTGGGCCACCAAATCTTTCAGGACAATATGATTTTTATTATCAAGGAGAAACTTTAGGAGTAGATCTTATTGGAGAAGTACTTGATACAAGCGAAATGATGGGCCTTGTGCAAAAAGGCGGAGCTTGGTATACTGTAAATGGAGAACGTTTTCAAGGACGTGCTAAATCTATAGAGTATTTAAAAAACAATCCCGATGTTGTTGAAAAATTAAAAGAAGGTATATACAAATGATTACAAAAACTTTAGACTTGGGTTGCGGAGAAACACCAAAAAATCCTTATAATGCAGATAAGTTTTATGGAATTGATATTGCCAATGTTGGAAATGATAACATTCGTATTGCCGACCTTGCTTTTGAAAAAATTCCATTTGAAAATAGTGTATTTGATTATGTAACGGGATATGATTTTATTGAGCATATACCAAGAATTTTTAATGTTAATGGGAAAAGAACTCAACCGTTTATTGATTTAATGAGTGAAGTTTCTCGTGTTTTAAAAGTAGGTGGAATTGCTAGATTTCATACTCCAGCATATCCTCACCCTGAAGCTTTTCAAGATCCCCAACATGTTAATGTTATTACTGAAAAAACAGTAAATTATTTTGTTAACCCTACACATTCTAATAATTGGGACCATTATTCAATAAGACTTGGAAGACAATATGGTTTTAACGGGGCGTTTGAATTAATATCACAACATTGGGATGTTAATGTACCATATCATTTAGTTTGGGAATTGAGATGTGTTAAATAAAATGACAAGTCTTGAAGATTTTTTAAAAAATGAAAAAAAGCAAGTGCCAATAAAAAAGGAACCAACTGGTGGATCTTTTTCTTGTCAGCATGAAGACTGTAATGAAGTCGTGAGCGATGGATATATTGATAGATATAATAATAGATTGCATTGGGTATGCATAAACGGTCATGAATCAAGTGTGATTGTCTAATGTCAGAACGTGGAGAAATAAAACGTGATGGAGCAAAAGGACAAAAAAATTCTGGTCGTGGTGACTATCAAAAAGGTGATGCAATTTGGGGCCAATTTTTAGTTGATTATAAAGAATATGCAAAATCTATATCTATTAATAAAGAAATTTGGGCAAAAATTTGTACTGATACGTTTAAAGTATCTCGTGATAAATATCCAGTTCTTAAATTAATTTTAGGCGGGGATGGTCAAAAAACTAGACTTGCAGTAATTGAATGGGCATTGTTTGAACAAATGGTTGAGTGTTGGGAGACGCATAATGATAAGTGAAGTTATTAAAACTACAATTACAGGAATGGGTGTAGGGGCAGCATTTGCTTTGTTTAAATTGCCAGTACCAGCACCTCCAGTATTTGCTGGATTAATGGGAATTTTTGGTTTGTGGCTTGGGTATGGATTGATAGTTAGGTTTATTTAATGATAAAAGATGAAGATTTAAATGAATTTCAAATTTGGTTTAATAATGGCGTAGAGCGTAAATGGATTACTGAAATGTTTTGCGCTACCCATGATGGCGTTCCTTCACTAACTGAAGAAGAAGAAAATGAATGGGAAGAAGGCGGAGACCCTTGCCAGTTCTGTGTTAGGATAATGGAATGACAGATAAACCAGTTATTGAATTAATCAGCGAACTTACAGAGTTTAATGATATGAAAACATACATGAATGATCCAGATCTTGATTACGCTCTTGATTTGATTATTAAACTTATTGCTAAGCCAGATGTTCCATCTAGCAAAGCTCCAGATCTTATTGTAAAAATGCAAGCGTTGTCTGCTAAATTTGCTTTGATGGCTAGGTATTACACTACTTTTGAAAAAGGTGGGGAAAATGCAAAGAAAAAGAACGTATACTTTACAGCAGAAGAAGCAATCAATAAGCTGGTTGATGCTCTTAAATATTCAGCAAAATATGGAGCATAATGGGAAGAGATATAATTGCTAATTTAAAGTTTAAAAAGATAGCGGATCCAGATGGATTTGATCCAATCAAATTTGCAGAAATGTATGAGGAGGCAGTATTAAGTGGAAAAAGACCAGACGAATTTACACAAAAGAAAACATTTAGCCCTAGTGGTGTTGGTTATGGTAACGGTAACTGCCCTAGATATTGGTTCATTGCTTTTAATGGTGCAGAGTTTACAAATGAAACCGATGCTATGGGTATCGTTAATATGGATAATGGTACGTATGTCCATGATCGCATTCAGAAGGTCATGGCTAAAATCCCAGTATTCAAAGCAAATGAAACAGAAGTTACCCATGATGATCCACCGATTAGAGGATTTGCAGACACTTTTATTGAATGGAATGGAAAAGAAGTAGTAGGAGAAATTAAATCTGCTAAACAAGAAATATTTGATATTAGACAAGCAGAAATGGAAGGCTTGCCATATCATAAAGTTCAACTTTTAACATACATGAAAATTCGTGGCGCTCAACAGGGATTCTTTTTTTATGAAAATAAAAATGACAATAGTTTTTTAATTGTTCCAATTAATATGGATGAAAAGAATACTAATTTAATTAACGGTGTTTGGGATTGGATGCGTAAAGTTTATGGTGCATATGAAGCAGGAACTCTTCCAGAAAGAACTTTTACTAAGTCTCAATGGGCTTGTAAAGGATGCCCAGTAAAAACAGTATGTTGGAAAGACATGAAAAATGAAGAGGGTGATGTTTATATTGAACCTTTGGTGCTTCAAAAATGATATGTGCTTATGAAGAATGCAATAATGAATTTGAAGCAAAAACACATAATCAAAAATATTGTTCTGATGAATGTTGTAGAATAGCAACAAATCAAAAATTAAAGGAAGCTTATTACGAAAAAAAAGATAGACTATCTGGCAAAGAAAGAATTTGTAAAAATAAAGATTGTAATGTTATTTTAAGTAGATACAATTCAGGTAGAATTTGTGACAAATGCATTAGTGCTGAAAAAGAAAAAGAGCGTATATTTTTGGTAAACATGGTGAAAAGTGTCTCTGGCAAAATTAATTAAACCAAGATCAAATAGGGTTTTAGGCATAGATGCTAGCACTAATAGTATTGCTTTTTGTTTAATGGAAAATAAAAAAGCCATTAAATGGGGTGAGATTACGTTTGAAGGTTTAGATGTTTATCAAAGGATACTTGATGCAAAAAGAAAGATTAAAGCTTTTAAAAAAGAGCTTGATACAGATTTTGTTGTCATAGAAGCAGCCATATCTGTAAAATCTGTTCATACGGGAATTAAGATGGCATACGTATTTGGTGCTATAATGGGAGAGTTACTTAGTGATAATATGCAAGTGGTTGAAGTTCATCCTATAACCTGGCAATCATATATTGGTAATAAAAACTTTAACAAAATAGAGAAGCAGGCGATAAAAAATGAGTTCCCCGAAAAATCCGACACATGGATCAAAGGAAAAATCAGAGAGCGTAGAAAACAACGCACTATTGAATTTAGTAGAACGCTGGGCGTTAAAACTCAGTCCGATAATGTCGCTGATGCGGCGGGAATAGCTTGGTATGCGGTCAATGAAATTATATGATAGTAAAGCTTGGGTACATAAAAGATATGTGCTTGAGAAAAAAACAATTCGTGAAATGGCAATGGAAGCTAATTGCTCTCACATGACTATTCAAAGAGTATTGCAACAACATGGCTTTATAAAAAAACCTAGAAAATGGACTAAGTAGTGGATTTTCCAAATTATGATTGCGTGAATTTAGATTCAACAACAGATGAAAATATTGAATCAATACCAGTTTTAATTTATCCTGTAATAAATAAATTTGATTTACTTGAAAAATCTCTTGAAGCAATTGATCATCCAATAAATGAAATTTTAATTATTAATAATAGTCATAATGACAACAACACTGTAGGTCTTAAAGAAAAATTTCCTAATTTAAATATTCGAATTTTAAATTTGCCATCAAATTTAGGATGTGCAGCTTCTTGGAATTTAGGCATTAAACTTTATCCACATGTAAAATATTGGATGTTTGGATCTAATGATACTGTAACAAAACCAGGAACACTTAGAGAGTTTGCAGCACAAAGTAAAAGCGATAGAGCTGTATTTACAAAAACGCAACAATACAATATATTTAGTTTGGGAGAAGATATAATTAAGGAAACTGGATTGTTTGATGAATTTTTTTATCCAGTTTATTGGGAAGATGAAGATTATACAGATAGATTTTATGATGAAGGTTTTAAAATACATATAATTAATGCTGATGCTTTTGCTTTAGAAGGTGGTTCACAATCATATAAAAATAATGAATTGTTTATGACAAGAAATTCAATAACAGATAATTTAAATAGAGAATATTTTTATGAAAAGAAAAACAATCATATAAATAGAGGCTGGAATTTAGATCGCAGGAGAAAAAATGAATGGTTTAATTGATATTGTGAATAAGAATGAAATTTTAGTTATATTGCCATCCCGTGGAAGGCCTGAAAAAATTAAACATTTTTATGAATTATTTAAAAAAAATTCAACAATTTCAGACATTTGTTTTGGACTTGATGATGATGATTTTGAATCCTATGGGATTGAAGAGGATGTAATTTATAGTGTTAACAAAAACATGCGTTTATGTCCTAAAATTAATTTTATAGCAAATCAATTTGTAAATGAATATAAATATATTTGTTTTATCGGGGATGATGTTAAAGTAAATACTTATGGCTGGGACAGTATATTGGTAGAACCATTAAAAAATAAAGTTGGCATTTCATATGGCAACGATTATTATCATGGTGAAGGATTACCTAATACATTTATAGTTAATTCTGAAATTATAAAATCTTTAGGATGGTTTGTTCCACCAGTTTTAAATCATTTTTATATGGATAATTTTTATAAAGATTTAGGCAAAGAGCTTGGGATATTACATTATTTTCCTGATGTAAATCTTGAGCATAATCATTATACAAATGGAAAAAATAATTTTGATGATACATATAAAGCCGCAGGTAATATGCAGGAAGATGAAGTAAGGTATAATAGTTATAAGCAATCATCTTTTGCAGATGATGTTAATAAGATTAGGAGTCTTATAAAATGAAGGTAATTGATTGTTTCCCGTTTTTTGATGAATTTTTAATTTTAGATGTTAGATTTAGAGAATTGTATGATGTAGTTGATAAATTTGTTGTTATGGAAGCAAAAGAAACATTTTCTGGTAAAGAAAAACCTTTATACTTATCAGAGTGTTATAAAGAAAGATATGCTCAATATTCTGATAAAATTGAAATTATTGTAGCAGAACGCTCCGAATATGAGGATGTTTGGCAAAGAGAATATTTTCAAAAAGATCACTTATCTAAAGAAAATTTAAAATTTTTAAATCTTGATGACGGAGATCTTATTCTTTTTGCAGATGCAGATGAGATTCCAAGAAGATCTGTGGTTGAAGATTTGAAGAAAAACGGTTTTGATGAAAACGGAGGTTCTTTTCTAGGCCCTTGCTATTATTATAAATTTAATATAATTACATCAGAAAATAGTTGGAGACCCAAATATATTTCTTATGGAAAATTTATTAATTTTGATGCACATCGTCAAAATGAATCTATGCCAGGAATTCAAAATGGTGGCTGGCATTTTTCCTATATAAAAACAGTAGATAAAATTAAAGAAAAAATTGAAGCTTTTTCACATCAAGAATTTAATAATAATGATTTTAACACTGTTGAAATACTTCAAAGTAGAATAGATAATGTTGAAGATATTTTGCAAAGAGGTTGGAATAATCTATCTATAGTTAACATAGATAATTCTTATCCAGAATATATAAAAGAAAATAAACATTTATTGACAGAATGGATAGCATAGTTGTCTATTGTATATACTGGTGGTACATTTGATTTATTTCATTCTGGTCACGTAAATTTATTAAAACGATGTAAAGAAATTGCTGGTAATAATGGAATTGTTGTTGTTTCTTTAAATACAGATGAGTTTATATATAAATATAAAGGTAAATTTCCAGTGTGTAGTCAAGAAGAAAGAAAATCTGTTCTTGAATCTTGCATGTATGTTGACAAAGTTGTTTTGAATGTTGGCGGGTCGGATTCTAAAATTTCTATAGAATTAGCAATGCCAGATTATATTGTTATAGGATCTGATTGGGCTAAAAAAGATTATTACAAGCAAATGAATTTTGATCAAGATTGGCTAGATGAAAGAAGTATAGGGCTTTGTTATGTCCCATATACTAAAACAATTTCATCAACAGAAATTAAAAAAAGGTTAAACAAATGAAAAATGCAATTGTTGTAGGTACAAATATTGGAAGAGAAAAATGGGTGCACGACTGCCTGGAATCTTTAAAAGTTCCTGCAATTGTTGTATCAACTCCAGGATTTGAAGTTGGTCATATAAAATGGATTTATGATAATACATCTATAGAAAGATTTATCTATCTTCAAGATAGTATAGTGGTTAAAAATAATGATTTACTTATGAGCATGTTTGATATTGAGGGTTCTGTTTGTTTAGCAGATAATGGATTTCATATGAATTCTTATCTTGGACTTTATGAAAGAAAAACTTTATCAAAAATGGTAATTCCTGAATCAAAAAACAAAGCAGAATCAATGTTTAATGAAGAAGCTTTTCCAAGACCATATGTTGATCTTTGTGAAAAATTTACTTGCTATCCAACTCCAAGAAAAGAAACTTGGGGAGTTTTTAAACATGACAGAGAAAATTTAATTGAAGAATATGAAATGTTTGAAAAATGGAAAGGCAATTGGGGACAATTTGGAGAGGATTATTACAAAACATTATGAAAAAAGTATTAATAACAGGAGTAGCAGGATTTATGGGAAGTCATCTTGCAGATGAATTTCTTGCAAAAGGCTACAAAGTAATTGGAATTGATAATTTAATAGGTGGTTACTATGAAAATGTTCCAAGCGGTGTAGAATTTTATGCAAAAGATCTGGGAGATTTTGATGCAATCAAAGATCATTTTAAAGGAGTAGACCTTGTTGTTCATACTGCATGTACTGCTTATGAAGGACTTTCTGTATTCTCCCCAGCTCTTGTAACACGCAATACATCTCACATTACAACTGTTGCAGTATCCGCATCTATTAGGGCGGGGGTCAAAAAGTTTGTTCATATGTCCTCTATGGCTAGATACGGAACACAAGATATAGTTCCATTTACAGAAGACATGACACCAAAACCACAAGACCCGTATGGTATTGCTAAATATTCTGCAGAACTTTTAATTAAAAATATATGCGAAACTCACGGCATGAAATATGTAATCTTGGTTCCACATAACATAATTGGATCACGTCAAAAGTTTGATGATCCTTATAGAAATGTAGCATCAATTATGATTAATCGTATGCTTCAAGGTAATCAACCAATTATTTATGGTGATGGCTCTCAAATGCGTTCTTTTTCATTTATGCAAGATGTAATTGATCCACTAATGATTGCATGTGAAACAGATGCAGTTGATGGGCAAATTGTTAATATTGGACCAGATGAAGAATTTATTACAATTAATGAACTAGCTGAAAAAATTGCTGAAATACTTGGATTTGAATTAAATTCAATATACATGCCAGGCAGACCTCAAGAAGTTAAACATGCCAATTGTTCTGCTGATAAAGCAAGACAGTTATTAAACTATAAAACATCTACAACTCTTAAATCAGGCTTGACAGAATTGGCGGAATGGATTAAAATAAAAGGAGCAAGACCATTTAGCTACCACCTACCATTAGAATTTATAACAGATAAAACTCCTAAAACTTGGTCAGAAAGGCTTATGTAATGTCATTTACCCATAAAGTAATTCATATGGAAAAAAGTGTTGATAGAAAGCCAGTAGTAAATAAAATAAATAACATTATGTCTTCTAATTCTAAAGAATTAGAATGCATTTCATATGAAATATCTAATGAAGAACAATTAAAAAAATTTAAATTGGAAAATCCTTTATTTAAATTAGATCCAAGTATAGAATTTAGATATGCAGAAATTGGTGTATGGGCAAGTAATTACAACGCTTGGATTAATTTTTTAAAAACTGATAAAGAGTATCTTGTTTTATTTGAAGATGATGTTTATATCTATCAAGATTTTTGGAAAAGAATTGATGATGTAATAAATCAAATACCATCAGATTGGCAAGCATTTTTCTTTTTAAATTGGAACCCACCATATTATAAAAAGTCTATTCATGATATAGGTAGTGATATTATATGCAAATCTTATCAAGGTCAGTGGCTTGGAGGATATATTTTGAATAGATCTGGTGTCGAATCTATTGTTAAAAATGTACAAGAAAATTTAATATCAGATCCAATTGACATATACATGTTTTATAAGCATGGAAGCTTAAACTCATATACTTTTAAACCAAATGTTGAACCAATTGGTGGGGATTTACGTATGACCACAACAATTCACAATGTAGAAAGAATAAAGGTAAATAATGCTCAATCCAGTATATCCTGATGTAAAACAATTTAGTTGTAGAGATTTATACTTGCATTCTACAGGTGCCCCTTCAGGAAAAAAAATATGGGATGCTTGTCATGAAATAGCAAAGTTGCTTATAGATAAAAATATATCTTATGGTGATTCTGCTTTATCTCCAAATAGGATCTTTGCTCAATCTGATAATGTAGAGCAGCTTAAAGTAAGAATTGATGATAAATTAAATCGTATTCAAAATAATCAAGGCTTTGCAGGAGATAATGATGTTGATGATTTGATTGGTTATTTAATCTTACTTAAAATTGCTATTGACAAGAATAGGGTAAAAGAGGTATAATTAAATATGCCTACATATGAGTATAAATGTTCAGATGATGAAGCTCACATTATTGAAGAAAATAGATCAATAGATGATAGAGATTTATCACTAACATGCCCATGTGGGTCATATATGCACAGAGTTATATCTAAAAATTTTGGCATACAATTTAAAGGGTCAGGGTTTTATAAAACAGATAATGGATAACTCAATAGAACTTGCTGGTCAGTTTGATCAGATGAATAAAGTTGTAGAGGAATTGCTCAAGGGCAACTCCCCCGCAAAGATTGCAAGCAACTTGGGACTGACTAGAGTTCAAGTAGAAAACCATGTAAAAAGTTGGAAAAATTTTGTGCAAGATAGCAAGGTTATCCGTGAACGTGCTAAAGAAGCACTTGCTGGAGCAGATGAGCATTACAATATGCTTATTAAAGAAGCTTGGGATGTTGTTCATGAGGCTGGTGTTGCATCAGAACTTAATACAAAAAATGCAGCATTAAAACTTATTGCTGACATTGAAGCTAAACGTATTGATATGCTTAATAAAGCGGGAGTCCTTGAAAGTGATTCTATGGCTGATCAGATATTAGAGTCAGAAAGAAAACAAGATTTGTTAGTTGGAATATTAAAGGATGTTACTGCAAAATGTGAACACTGTAAGTGGGAAGTTTCCAAAAGATTATCTCAGGTTACAGGACAAATTGAAGCAGTAATAGTAGACTAATGTCAGAATTCAATATCTTTTTAGATGCACTTGAAGGTGATGAATTTGTAGAAAAACCAGCACCACTTGAAGAATTTGTAACAGGTAAAGATTATTTAGGATTGCCTCCTTTATCAGAACATCAATACACAATGATTAAAGCATCTACTCAAATTTATAAGTTAGAAACCTTAATTAAAATTTACGGGGAAGATGAAGGTCGAAAGATCTTTAAACAAACATGTAATGAAGTTATTCTACAGCTGGGTAAGGGTTCTGGTAAGGACTATACATCTACAATTGCTTGTGCATATATGGTGCACTTACTTCTTTGCCTTACAGACCCCGCTAGGTATTATGGAAAGCCACCAGGCGATGCAATTGATATTATTAATATTGCTATTAACGCTGTTCAAGCAAACCGAGTATTCTTTAAAGGCTTTAATCAGCGTATTGAAAAGTCACCTTGGTTTCAAGGCAAATACATATCAAAGGCCAACATGGTTGAATTTGATAAAGGTGTTACAGTTCACTCAGGTCACTCTGAAAGAGAAGCTTGGGAAGGATATAACGTTCTTGTTGTTATTCTTGACGAAATTTCAGGTTTTGATTTGGAATCAACATCTGGAAATGAACAAGCAAAAACAGCATCATCTATTTATAAAATGTATCGTGCATCCGTAAACTCTCGTTTTCCAGATTTTGGTAAAGTAATATTGCTTTCATTTCCACGTTTTAAAAACGATTACATTCAACAAAGATATAATGATGTTATTGCTGAAAAAGAAGTTGTATTACGTCATTGGAAATTTAAAGTAGATCCAGAACTGCCAGATGGAATGGAAGGCAATGAATTTGAAATGGAATGGGAAGAAGACCACATTGTTTCCTACAAGATTCCGAGAGTATATGCACTTAAAAGACCAACATGGGAAGTAAACCCTACACGTAAAATAACTGATTTTACTATTGATTTTTATACAGACCCAACAGATGCGCTATCTCGTTTTGCATGTATGCCACCAGATGCAACAGATGCTTTCTTTAAAAATCGTGCAGTAATTGAAAAAGCATTTTCAAATCCTAATTTAAATGTAGATTCATATGGACGCTTTGCTGATACATTCAAACCAAATTCAGAAAAATGGTATTACATTCACGTTGACCTTGCACAAAAGCATGACCACTGTGCAGTCGCACTGGCACATGTTCATAATTGGGTTACAATGAAAATTGGGGATAAGATGAAAGAAGCTGCCCCACGTATTATAGTAGATGCAGTCAGATTTTGGACACCAACAGCATCAAAATCAGTAGATTTTACAGAAGTAAAAGATTATATAATTAGTTTAAGAGAACGTGGTTTTAATATTAAAATGGTTACATTTGACCGTTGGAATTCACACGATATGATGCAACAGTTAAAAGCTCATGGCATGAATTGTCAAACATTATCAGTTGCTAAAAAGCACTATGAAGATATGTCTCTTTGTATTACCGAAGAACGTGTAGATGGGCCCAGAATTCAACTGCTGGTTGATGAACTGCTTCAACTACGCATTGTAAAGGATAAGGTAGACCACCCTAGAAAAGGCTCTAAGGACCTCTCAGATGCCGTCTGCGGGGCTATCTACAACTCGGTAGCCCTAACCCCTAGGGACATAGACCCTGAAGTAGAACTTTATACTTATGCTGGTGTTTTTTCAGATGAACTTGATCAATTAAGAAAAGAATCAGATGAAAGATTAATTAGAAATAGAACTATTAAACTTCCAGATAGGGAAGAGATGCCATCAAGTTTGCGGAACTATCTAGGAATAGAAGAAGATGAAGATGAATTCCCTATTGACAGCATGCGTGTGCTCTGATAGAATAACACCTATAACTACTAACAAAGGAAAAATATGCTAGCAAATGGCACAATGAAAACAATTGAAGATGATCAAGATATTTATATTTCGCTTACACAACTTTGCGAATATTTTACACAATCTGCTGTAAATATGCAAGCAGAAGTTGAAGAAGCAGATCCAAAAAATAAAAGATATGCGTTAGGTTTACTTGATATGATGCATACAATTGCTGATGAAATAGTACAACTTGGAAAATTTGAAGCGCAACGTCGTTTAATTAATAGTCCAGATGATTTGTTAAAAATGATTGACAAGAATCCATTTGGTAAAGTAGAGTAAGTCATTGGTCTGTAATTCAGTGGTAGAATGCCGAACTGTTAATTCGGAAGTCGCAGGATCGAGGCCTGCCAGACCAGCAAATTATTAACCAACTACTAGAAAGAGTATAATTATGAATATGACAGCAGAAATTAAAGAAATTGTAGAAGAAGTAAAATATTTATTAAGTCCACTTGATCGTTGTGATCAATGTTCTGCAGAAGCTTTGGTTTTAGTAAAAGGTGTAACAGGACAACTAATGTTTTGCGGACACCACTATAATCAAAATGAAGAAGCTTTATCAAAGTTTGCATATGAAACTATTGATGAAAGAGATAAGTTAATAGAAAATAAATCAAAAGGCAAAGATTACTAATATTTTTTTAGGAACAGTAGCTTAGTTGGTTAAAGCCCCGAACTCATAATTCGGTAATCGTAGGTTCGAGTCCTACCTGTTCTACAAGGCTATAGGTAGCACACCTTAGAATGGTATAGTTACATATAACAGACCCGATACGTAAGAGTTTGGGTGAGATAGGGCAGCGTCATTTGGTGCTGGAATACTACCTATAGCCCCTGCGAATATTGCATAGTGGTAGTGCGTAACCTTGCCAAGGTTAATGTGCGAGTTCAATTCTCGCTATTCGCTCATATTCCCAGATCGTCTAACGGTAGGACACCGCCCTTTGGAGGCGGGTATCTTGGTTCGAGTCCAGGTCAGGGAGCAAATATGTTATAATAGGAGTATCATGCCATATAAAATTATTCAACACGGAGATAAGTTTTCAGTAGTAGCACAAAATACTGGACACGTTGCTGGGACACACCCAAGCAAGCAAAAAGCACAAGCACAAATGGCGGCTTTGTACGCCAATGAACCAGAAGCAAGCGTAAAAAAGTGTATGACTTGCGGATGCGATGATTTAGGAAATGATCATCATTATATTTCAGATACAGAAAAATGTATGTCATGTATTGAAAAAGGTCAAGGCCCATGTTGGGAAGGCTATGAATATGCTGGAACTAAAGATAAAGATGGGAAGACTGTTCCTAATTGTATTCCCGTCAAAAAAGCTGATGGTGGTTATCAACCAAATGCAGGTATGAAAGCAGCAGCACGTCGTGCATTAAAATGGAGAGACGCAGGTTTAGCAACTGGAGCAGGAACACCCGTAGGTTGGGGTCGTGCAAGCGATATTGTTGCAGGTAGATCAATGTCTCTTGATACAGTTAAAAGAATGTACTCTTTCTTTTCAAGACACGAAGTTGATAAAAAAGGAAAGAACTGGAATGATCCTTCTAATGGAAAGATTATGTGGAATGCTTGGGGCGGAGATGCAGGATTTGCATGGTCTCGTGCAATAGTCAATAGAGAAAATAAAATTGAAAAAGAATCAGCAGGCGCTGGAAGATTAGGCGGGGGCAATGGATTTAAACTTGAATACAATGTTCCAGATTGCCAAGGCGGATATGCTATTACTAAAGTAGGAACTGGTCAAGTAATTGGTTGTTATACAACTAAAGCACATGCAGAAGAAGCTATGTCTGCAATTGCAGTAAATGAGCCTATTGTAAAAGGCGGAGATCCTGTTCCAACAAAAGATTCAACATCTATTTGGGATGGCGTATTTGAACCAACAGGGGATATAGTTTCTGGAACAAACTTTGGTGATCGCATGGGAGACACTGGATGGAAATCAACATATAATTCACCACCACAGAGAGATGGACAGCCATCAGCGGGGTATGGAAACCGTTCAGATCAACACGGTAGATCTAATTCATAGTTTGTGATATAATATATTTACAGAATGCCGTAAGGGTTCTGAATCTAACTAACTCGCTGAAAAGGAGCAAGTAAAAAATGACACATCTAAAATATATAGACCCATTTGTACAAATTCAATCTATTTTCAATGATCCTTTCTTTCTAGGATTTAATGATCAATTTGTAAGATGGGAATCAAATAAAAAAACAACATCTCAATTCCCACCATATAATGTAAAAAAGGTTGACGAGGACAATTATATAATTGAACTTGCAGTTGCGGGATATTCTCGTGAAGACCTTGAAATTAAAGTGGAAAAAGATACATTAACAATTAAAAGCGAAAAGGAAAAAGATGAAAAGTCTGATTTCTTGCATCGTGGAATTGCTGGACGTAACTTTACTCAACATTTTACATTAGGCGAATATATGATTGTTAAATCTGCTTCACTTGATAATGGATTACTTTCAATTAATATTGAACGGGAACTTCCCGAGGAAGCTAAGCCTAAGACCATTAAAATAAAATAAGGTATATAATATAAATCTGCACCCCTTCATCGGGGAGTCGCAGATTAGGGGCCTGAGCAAGCCCCAAACAAAAACTGCTCTTTATTATTTCTTTTTAGTTACGGCTTCTTCAATTCTATCAATTGAATCACGCAATGATGATCCGCCGTTATTAAATAATTCAGCTTTAACTACGCTGATTTCTTTTTCAATATAATCAAATCTCGCATTACCGTGTGCTAGTCTTTCTACAACACCTGGATAATCTTCTGTACCGTACCAGTCATCCATAAACCTAGTCATAGATTTAATAAAATTGTATATTTTATGTAAAATAAATCCAATAGATGCGATTGCAGTTGCTGCAGCACCAACAATAAGTAATATGTTAACAGATGACATGATAGACTAATTATACAACAATTTATCTCATATACCAAGATTTGTTGACAAAAATATAATAAATGTAATATAATAAAAGTAACCAATAAAGGAGAATCATGGGAAGCAAAAAGAATCAAATGAAGATCAAAGCGGCACTTGAAGTGCGTATTGCTAAGACTCCAAATAAGCCAGGATTTAAGAAACCAGGCTCAATGAACAAGAAAAAAACGGGGTTTGTTAAAATTGCCCCTCTTAACAATTAGGGTATAATAAATACATGGAAGCATTAATTAAAGTATTAAAAGAATTGCAAGCAGATTCAATGAACATGTATGCACAATCACATGGCTATCACTGGAATGTAGAAGGTCGTATGTTTAAGCAAGATCACGCATTTTTCTTAGAAATTTACGAAGATCTATTTGATTCAATTGACGATTATGCAGAAAATATTCGTAAATTAAATGCAAAGGCACCATTTGGGTTAGCTCAACTAAAAGCAAATAGCGATATTGAAATTAATGATTCGCTTGATCTAAGTGCCACACAGATGTATCTTGAATTAATTACTACAAACAATCATATTATTGAAAAATTAAAAGTAGCATGCGATGTTGCAGATGCATCTCGTGAACAATCAGTTCTTAATTTTTTTGCTGATAGATTAACAAAGCATGAATTTTGGAATTGGCAATTGACAGCATCAATTAAAACAACTATAATGTAATTAATAAGTCAATGTTTTGATTTATATAAAAGGTCCTACGGGGCCTTTTATGTTTGCCCCCGTAGCTCAGTGGATGAGCATACGGTTTCTACCCGTTGGACGCACGTTCGAATCGTGTCGGGGGTACAGAAAGGTAAAATGAAAAGAGATTATTTTAAAAAGTTATGGTCATCTATTTTGTCTAATGGTGTTAGGCAAGATAGAGATGGTAATTGGAATGTCATAAATTCTTCAACAAATAAAAGAAGAATGGAAGGCAAAGGGTCATCAGTTGGCGGGCCCTCTGGAGAAAATCAAAGACCTTGGATACCAGCAAAAATTATAGTTACACCAGAAGAATTAAAAGAAATTTGGGAAAAACAAGACGGGCGTTGTTATTGGTTTGGTGTACAATTAGATTTAGGACTACTATACAAGGATCACCCTGATTGGATGCCTAAACATCCTTTAGCCCCTTCTATTGATAAAATAGATGCAAATGGTGATTATACAAAAGACAATATAGTAATCACATCAAGATTTGCAAACTTTGGAAGAAACGTTTGTAATTTTGATAAATTTCATGAAATAGTAAAAATATTAAAGGAGAAATAAAATGGCAGAAGTAAATGCAAATGCAGCAAAAGTTCTTGCAGCAGCAAAGAAATATATTGATGAAAAATACACAGAAGGACCAAATAACGATACAATTTTTGGAAAACGCTATGGTATGAATCATCAACCATGGTGTGCAATGTTTGTGTCGGGATGCTTTGATGATGCAGGATTAGTTAGTTTAGTTGCTGCTTCAACAAAAAAGGGTTTTGCTTCATGTGATGTTGGATATCAATGGTTTGCTAAAAATAAACAAACTGTTCCAGTAGGAAAAGCAGAACCAGGAGATGTTGTATTTTTTAATTTTGATAAGACACCAACAGATACAGAGCATGTTGGAATTGTGGTTTCTAACGACGGCAAAGGTAAGTTAGTTACATATGAAGGAAATACATCAGGAGATACAAAAGGATCACAAGCAAATGGTGATGGTGCTTTTAAAAAGACAAGAGCATATTCTCTTGTAATGGGTGTTGGTCGCCCAAAGTGGCCTGCATAAAAAATGGAATACGATCCTTCAAACGAAGAACATCGTGAAGTAATGGAGCGTCTTATTGAAGAAGGCGCTGCAATTCTTGACGGGATTGATGAAGATGGAGAGCCAATTTACAAGTTTGATATGGATGTATTAGAAGAAGTTCTTCCCGAGCTGCATCAAGTATTTATGGATGATATGGATCAAGTTCTTATTGATTTGTATAAAAAAGGACTTATTGAAATAAGTTATGATGAAGATCTTAACGCTGAAATGTCAGTATCCCAAGAAGGAAAACAAGCTTTAGAGGATGCTGGATTTAACATGGATGACTTTAATAATAATGATTACGAAGAAGAAGAGTTTTAAGGTATAATAATAGACAAGGCGGTGATTTAAATGGATAATAACCAACAAGTAGCTGGTGCAGGAACAGAACAACCAGCAGCAGCAACTCCAGTAACAGAACAAGCAGGCTCAGGAAATACACTTGCAGCCCCATCAGTTACTAATATTGGAGTAAACGACCCAAGTACAATGAATACAGGAACTCCTTTCACAGGCAAAGATGTTTCAATGACAACACCACAATATGCTGGTGGCAACATTACAACAACAGAGGCTGGATCAAAGTAAAAAATGGAATCATCAGATTTCAAAAAATTTTTTGACGAAGTAAAGGATTTAATTAAAGCTATTGGTACTTCATCTTCGGCTAACGAGGAACGAGATGAAAGATCTGTAGAAAATTACGTTAGAGGAAATTCTAACACAAATACAAATTCAAATATAGGAGGTAGTATAGTGTCAAACACAACAGAACCAGATCCACAGGGAGATATTGCGGTAACAAAATCTTTCCCAAATGCAACAGGGGGTCCACTAATTAATCAAGAGACTCGTCCAACAGATGGGGTTTCAGTAGCAGCAGCACCAAATAATGATGCAATTGTTCCTGATCAAGAAACACTTGATAGTGCTGCAGATACAGCAATTGCTCCATCTAAAACAAATGAAGTAAATACACCTGATAATGTAGAGATTGAAAAGGCTGCAACATGCAAGGAGTGCGGACAAGCACTTCCAGTAGCTAAGGCAGATGAAATTACAAAGGCAGAAACATGTGCTGATTGCGGCAAGTCTATGAACTTGTGCGATTGCATGGGTAAAGTAGCTGATGCAGACGGCGCAGCAACACCAGATGACGAGAAAGCAGAAATGAAGAAGTCACTTTGGGGCGGAGCATTTGCACCACGTAAGTAATTAATTATATATACGTATATATATGAAAAAGGACGGTAACCCCGTTCTTTTTCATTTTAGAAAGGAAAAAATGAGAGTATTGGTTTTTGGAAGTAAAGATTGGACGGATTATAACGATCTGATTCGTCAACTTACCGTTTTAATTGATGATAGAAAACATTTCTATCCTGATGATACAGAGTATATTTTTGTTCATACAGGAATGCGGGGTGCCGAAAATATGGTAACCGAATATATAGGAAAAACAGAGAAGTTTCTTAGACAAAAAGGTTTTAATATCAAAGAAGAATTAGTTAGAGATAAATCATCATTATCTGATGTTTCATTAATAGAATCTAATCCCGATTTTGCTCTTGTTTTTGGGGACAGCTCAAGAAATAGATCATGTTTAAAATTACTAGAAGTATATGGAATTTCACACAGATATATTAAAGAATAAGCTTGACACAAGCGTGTATAAACTGATACAATAGATTAATAACATAACTACTATAAAAGGAATAAAATGACAGATATTGAGCCTTTTGGAAGCTTGCTTCTAATTGAAGAAATTGAACAAGCAGATAGAAAGACAGCCTCTGGACTTGTACTATCTGCATCAGTTCTTGATAGCGAATTAAAGCGTGGAAAAGTAATTGCTGTTGGTACAGGAGATTACGATAACGCAGGAAATAAACATGAAATACCTTTGACATTCGGGGATGTAGTAATATATAATGAAAGTAACGCCACTGAAGTAACAGATGCTTCAGGAAGTAAATACTACTTTATTAACTGGCGTCATTTATTTGGAAAAGAAAGCAGTATCTAATGACAAAGATAGTATTAGATTATAATAAAGCACACAATTTTGTAAGCAAGAATAAGAAGAATGGCTTCTTCTGGGATGGTTATACCATTGTAAAATGGACACCAGGCTCTAATGGTTATATGCAAAAAAATGGCATGTTTCGTAATAATCAATGGGGTTATTCCTCAAAATATGAAGTCACTTCCTCTGGCACATGGGAATTAAGCGATAAATATGCCAGATTTATTTAGTCAACTAGGCTTAGACGAGCAAGATGTTAAATGGTATCATTTAGCAGCATGCAAAGGTATGCCAATTGATTGGTTTTACGATGTTTATGAAACAGATAAAGAATTAGCTAAACAAGCTGATCAAGTATGTTTGCATTGTCCTGTAATTAAAATGTGTCACGCACAAGGCGTGGCAAATAAAGAAAAGGGCGTTTGGGGCGGGGTCTATATGGATCTTGGAAGACCAGACAAACAACATAATTCACATAAAGATCTTGAGATATGGAAGCAGTTAAAAAAGGCACATGGTAAAAATATCGTACACAATTGATATGGCAAAAAAAATTAGGGATGTTAAAGTTCCTGTTAAAGGCCTCATCTTAGATGTTAGAGCAAGACCAAATTATCTTGCTTTAACTGTGTATGAATCTAATATTATGGAATATAGTGAAAATCAGCGGGGCGCTGTAATGGATTATCTTCTTTTAATTAGACAATTAATCATGTCTTATGGAACACCATGTGAAATAGAGGGGATGAAATATACTGATGAGCAAGCACGAAGACAACGAAGAAATACCTGAAAGAACTGTTACATCTGTTTATATACCAGATGAAGATCTTTACGGGACGCTTATAGCGCAAAATAGTTTTTATTCTATAGTAGAATATTTTGATAATGGGGTTGGCTATCACATTGAAGTTGATAATCAGGATTTCATTATTGTTGACGAATTTGGCTTAATTTATGATGATGAATACTACGAAGATCAAGAAATGGAAGAAGATTTATAATGCAATGTTTTAGTTGTGGAAAACAAAAAAATCAGCTTAACCCTAAAAAGTCCGATATAATTAATGGAATAACACTTTTAATGTGTCAGACCTGCATAGATGATAAATTTGAGCCCAGATGGGTAATTATTTTGAGTGGCAGACAAAATGGTGTTGATTCAGTAAGAGATTATATTATTAAACGAAGATACGTGGGCAAAGTTATTAATGCAGAAGAATTAATTGCCTAGAAAGAAGAAAAAATGTTGAAAATTAGTGATGACATGCAAGAAATTATTGATCAAGATAATGCTGTAGTTGCATTTACTGCTTCATGGTGTCAGCCATGCAAAGCTTTAAAGCCACAATTTGCTAAAGCAGCGGTAATTGATAAAGATACTCCATATTACGTAGTTGATGTAGATAATATTGGATCTGAATATATCAATCAATATGGTATTCAAAGCATCCCCCAAGTTTTTGAAATGAATCATGGAATTGTTAATAAAAAAATTATGGGCAAAACTTCAGATGCTATTCTTAACGAGTTAGGAAAAAATAATGCAGCGTAAAAAGATTATACTTGCGGTAGTACTAGCCTTTACAATGATAAGTGCTTCTGCACTTGCAGCAACCAAAAAGCTTTCCTCTGATTGGTTATTGCCAACAAAAAAAGTGACACCTGGATCAATTAATAAAGATGTTACTCAAGAAAATATTAAAGATAATATTTGTAAATCAGGTTGGACAGCAACTATTCGTCCAACGACTACATACACAAACAAACTTAAAATAGCACAGTTATCTGGTGATTACAAAAAATATGTAACAGCATTTGGTGAAGACTTATCTTTATATGAAGAAGATCATCTTATTAGTTTGCAATTGGGTGGAAATCCTACAGATCCAAAAAATCTATGGCCTGAGCCTTATGCGGGAAATGGTGCCCGTAAAAAAGATGTAATTGAAACTAAATTAAAGAAACTTGTTTGTTCAGGAGATGTTAAACTTGCAGACGCTCAAAAGGCTATTGCCACAAACTGGGTTTTAGCGTATAATAAGTATATAACCCCTTCGGATGCAAAAGCCCCCGTTGATTCTAACAACTAATTAAGGATAAATCATGACAACTATTGTTGGCGTATGCAAAAATGGAACGGTAACTCTTGGGGCAGACTCACAGGTTAGTGATGAAGATAGACCTAATAATAGTTTAACCATGGAAAAGATTACCAAAAACAATGGTTATTTAATTGCAGGTAGCGGTGATTCTACACCATGCGATATTTTACAACACATATTTATTCCTCCAGTGCCAACTGTTGCAGAAAGAAAAAATATGTATAAGTTTATGATTACCAAGTTTGTTCCAGCTATGAGGGAATGCTTGGAGGATAATGGGTATAAAGCGGATCCTAAAGAAGACTCTGGATTTAGTATGCTTATAGCCTTTGATGGAGAATTATTTGACATAGGCGATGACTTTAGTGTATTATTAAATGATGATGGCATATATGGGGTTGGAAACGGCTCAAAGTATGCCATAGGAGCATTATTTGCGGGAGCATCTGTAGAGAAATCTTTAGAGATTGCTGCTCACAATGATATATATACATCTGGACCATTTCAGATTGTAAAACAAACCAAGAAAATAAACAAGAATTCGTAACATCCGTTACGATAATCCTGATCAGGGATAAACTAAACTATAGGAGAAAAATGAATAAGTTCCAAAAGATTAGTGCAGTACTTGCTACAGTTGTAGCATTTGGTGCACTTTCAACAATTTCAGCTTCGGCTGCAGTTGCAACAACACTAACTGTTAATGGATCAGCTGCTTCAACATCAGGAGCAACTTCTGCAACAGCAATTGCATTGCCAGTTCCAGCAGATAATTCTGTTGACCTAGCAGATGCACTTAAGTTTGCATTGACAGGGCTTGACACAGGTACAGTAGTATCTGCAAGCGCATCAAATGCAACAATCGTGCCAGCACTTGCAACAGTGTCAGCACCAGTTACTTCAACATCAGGCTCAGCATCACTTTCAGTTTCAACAGGCACTGGAACAACAGCAGAGTTTTATGTTTATACTAAAACAACTTCAGTTGGCTCAGTATCAGTAACAATTGCTGGTAACACAACAGTATATTATGTACAAGGTACCGCAGGTGCTTTGAATTCAATTGCCCTAACAGCACCAGCATCTGGAGCAGCGGGAACAATTGCAACACTAAAGGTAGCGGGATACGATGTATTTGGAAACCTAAAGGGTGGCGCAACAATTAATACTCTAGTAAGTTCAAATGGTGCAGCAATTGCAACAGCACTTACAACAGATACAGCAGTATCAACACTTGGAACCAAGGAGCAAACAGTTACACTTCCTGCTTCAGGTTCAGTTGTAGTTACAGCATATGCAACAGTGGCAACAGCAGTAACTGGCCTTTCAGCGCCAATTGGTTCTGTAGTTGCAAGCGTGGCAGTTCGTGACCTTGCAGGAGAACTTGCATCAAAGGTTTCTGAATTGTCAATTGCAAACGCAGCATTAGCAACAGAAAAGGCTGCACGTGCAGCAGACAAGGTTGCAGCAGATAAGGCACTTGCAGATGCAAAGGCTCTTGCAGCACAATATGTTGCTGAAAAGAATGCAGCACTTGATGATGTAGCAAAAGCTGGAGTTGCAGCAACTTCCGCAAAAGCAGCATCAGATGCAGCAGCAGCAACTTACAAGGCAGAGTATAACGCTCTTGCTACAAAGTGGAACAAGGCTCATCCAAAGGCTAAGGTTGCACTAAAGAAGTAATTAAACTCACCTTGAGGGACGGGAACTTAATTGTCCTGTCCCTTTTGGTTTATTAAAGGAGATATTATGGCTGACATTCCATTGTCAATGAATGAATTAGAAGATATTGCAACAGAGGTAGCAAGAGAATTGCTAGAACAATGGGCAATTGATGATAGATTTACAGAAGAGCAAGAACTTGAAGCAGCACAAAATGCAGCAAGTGACGCTATATTTGTTATTAATAGATTTATGGAAGCTTTTAATGATCACATGATGATCAAGGCAGAACAAGTTCAAACAAAATTAGTCCTACCAGAATAATTATTAACAATAAAAAAAGGCTATAGCGTTATGCTATAGCCTTTTTTATTTATATTTAATTTTTTGCTTTTGCTCTACGTGTTTCAACTTCAACATCTGCAACAGATGGTTCTGCTGCATCAATTGTTGAAAATGCAGAGTTTATTTCATCTATGGTTAATTTACCATCATCCATAAAACCACGAGCAAGCTTTTCAATTACTGCTGCAACTGCAGTTAATCCTGCAATAGTTACTGCTTTAACTGTTGAAATACCAGCAATTGCTCCTGCTCCTATAACTGCTAAACCATTTGCAGCAAAAACTGCAATAATGCGTAGTGCTATGTTTTTAATATTTTTTACACCGTTCATACTATTCGTCTCCTTTATTTCTGATTGGATATGTAATTGCCCATGCAATTAATGTACATATAATTGCATAACCTACTACCGTTTTTGCGGATCCATCAAGGACTACCCAGGCAATAAACATACCTAAAAGTGTCCATAATTGATCAATCATGTCTTGCATTATTTTCTTTATCATGGCTTTCTTCTCCTTATTCCCTTGGAGTCGCTAGAAGCTCCTCCACCACTTGACCCACCAGAATTACCATCGCCTGAGCGAGAGCCTCCTGTTGATCCTCCAGTGGTTACTGCAGCAGCGCCTACAGCATTTAATGCTGCGCCTGTTGCTACAACTGTTGCAACAACCATCTTGGTTGCTTCTTCTCTTTCTGCTGGTGACATATCAGCACCAATGCTTCCAAGTGCTGCTAATGCTGCTTTTGGATCAGTAAACGCTGCTGTCAATAAATCTGCTGGGCTTGATAATAGCTCTAAGTTTGCTGCTATTTCTGCAGTAATAATAACTGCATTACCATTTTCATCAGTTCTTACATCTACTGGTGTTTCTGGTGGAAGATCAGAATAATTTAATCCCGCTTCTTTAATTTGTTCACTTGTTAATGATTTACCTGGATCAAGAGATGCTATTAATTCAATTGCAATAGCAGCTTTTTCTTTATCGGTTGCATTTTTATCTGCTATTAAAGGTGGCTCTGGCTCTACAACTGGTGGCTCTGGCTCTACAACTGGTGGCTCTGGTTCTACGGCAGGCTGTGTGGGCTCTACAACTGGTGGCTCTGGTTCTACAACTGGTGGCTCTGGTTCTACGGCAGGCTGTGTGGGCTCTACAACTGGTGGCTCTGGTTCTACGGCAGGCTGTGTGGGCTCTACAACTGGTGGCTCTGGTTCTACGGCAGGCTGTGTGGGCTCTACAACGGTCTGTGGAGCGGGTTCTGGAGCAGGCATAGGCTCTGGAACAACAATTGGATTAGGCGATGTTGTTGGTGTAGGAGTAGGAATTGGTTCTGGAGCAGGTGGTGGGGTTGGGGTTGTAATAGTTTCTGGATTAGAAATAGGCAATATTATTGTTGCAGTTTCACTAGGTGAGGGTAGTGGTAAAGGTTTTATTATTGGTGCAACATATGTAGATGCTACAACTGAATTTGAGTTTGCTGAATAAAAATGTAATGTATCATTATCTGATCTAATATTAAATGTCCAAATAGTTCCAGCTGGTTTGAGGCTATCTAATAAAGAATTGTCTATTATAATTGATGTATTAAGAGCATTAGAATCGCCAACATTGCCTGTTGCAATTCCCCAACCATTTCCTGGAACATTAAAACTAATTGCGTATCTTTCTGGTTGAACTGTACCAGTATCTGGAGCGGACCATGAAAGTGTAATTGAATTATCATTTTCTATAACAACTAGGTTAGTTGGTGCTCCAATAATTTGATCATCAGCATGGGCGGGGATACAAAAAAGCCATCCTACAGATAGCAGGATAGCAAGTGATAGATTAATCTTTCTGGTCACAATTGACCTCCATGTAAAGCATGTGTAATAAGTTAATTATAACATTTATGTTGACAAAATCATAAGATAAATGATACACTAAGCTATGGACATTAAAGCAGCAGAAGAATATATTATTGAAACAACAAATATTGATCCTCAAATTATAAATAAAATAAATAATAAACCACCGTGTCCATGTAACACTTGTGCTAAATCAAGAAGGTGGGAGCGGGATCAAATTATAGATGCACTACTAACATACAAAGGTGAATATCTTGCATATAGAGGCTCATCATTTGATGCAGAAGGAAATTTAATGTGGGCTAAGGATGATGCTTTAGTTTATTCAGAAGGTATTGATGCAGTAATAAAATTTATTGAAGATAGGAATCCTAAAATTGTCAAAAGAAAATAACGATATTGATTGGATCAAACACGAGCATCCTAATTGGTTTAAACGTACATATAGTAACATTATGGGAAAAATTTCACACATATTTCTTATGCAATATTTAAAGTGGGGGACTACATTTGAGTGGAGCATGGAAGAGGATATAGATAAAGATGAGTACTGAATCTGATTTTGACAATGAATTTGAAATTACCAAGCAAGAAGCTTGGATGCTATACGGTGTACAAAATCCAGAAGATTGGGATACAATAGATTAGTGAACGAAAAATCTGGATTTGATAAATACATAAAAAGAATCATGGATGAAGATCAAGAAATTCTTGAATCATTAGGGTCGGAT